>Ga0153917_1000050_pt1 | contig 141194 bp, 134 predicted proteins | sample TSFL001MetaG_FD_104695 | JGI IMG/M metagenome (GOLD analysis project Ga0153917, IMG submission 104695) | Attine ant fungus gardens microbial communities from Florida, USA - TSFL001 MetaG | ecosystem: Host-associated > Fungi > Mycelium > Unclassified | place: USA: Florida, Paynes Creek Historic... | reverse complement strand
TATGCGCTGACTGAACAGACCATTTTTTTCCATAGGCGATGTTAAAAACAGAGCGATGCGGGTGACAAGTTAAGTTGTTTAATTTTGATAACCTGATAGCAAAATATTTTTAACATTTGATCTATTTGAGTTACAAGCTGTTTTTCAAATGACCCATTTTCACTCCCGCACGCAATAACCTGAATTCACACCCGAAAGTACAGCCTTTAACCACTCATCTGCCTGGATCACAATTTGTAAATTCTTCCCGCCAACCAGAACGGGCTTCTCTACACTCCAGGTAATATTCACTGGAGGCATGACATCATGGCGAACACCATCACGGCTGATGATATTCGGGAACACTTTTCGCAGGCTATGTCGGCGATGTACCAGCAGGAAGTTCCGCAGTACGGCACGTTACTTGAACTGGTTGCCGACGTTAACCTGGCCGTTCTGGAAAATAATCCCCTGTTACATGAACAACTGGCGAACGCAGATGAACTGGCGCGCCTGAACGTTGAACGGCACGGTGCGATCCGCGTTGGCACCGCGCTTGAGCTATCCACGCTGCGCCGGATGTTTGCGATTATGGGGATGTTCCCGGTCAGCTATTACGACCTTTCTCAGGCGGGCGTACCCGTCCATTCAACGGCGTTTCGGCCGATTGATGATGAGGCGTTGTCCCGTAATCCGTTTCGTATTTTTACCTCTCTGTTGCGACTGGAGCTGATTGAAAACGTCGCGCTGCGGGAACGTGCCGCGCAAATTCTGGCGAGCCGGAATATCTTTACCCCGCGCTGTCTGGCGTTGATTGAACTGCATGAGTCAGAAGGGGGCTTTACAGAGCCGCAGGCACGCGAGTTTGTGAAAGAGGCGATTGAAACCTTCCGCTGGCATCGCCATGCCACGGTTGATCAGGAAACGTATCTTGCGCTGAGCAATGAACACCGGCTGATTGCCGATGTGGTCTGTTTCCCGGGCTGCCATATCAACCACCTTACGCCTCGTACGCTGGATATTGACCGCGCCCAGGAGTTGATGCCGAAATATGGCATTGAACCTAAAATCCTGATTGAAGGGCCACCGCGCCGTGAAGTGCCGATTTTGCTGCGCCAGACCAGTTTCAAGGCGCTGGAAGAGCCGGTGCTTTTTTCCGGTGAACATCTGGGAACCCATACTGCCCGCTTTGGTGAAATCGAGCAGCGTGGTGTGGCGCTGACGCCGAAAGGCCGTGAGCTGTACGACAGTCTTCTGGGGCAGGCCGGTACCGGGAAAGACAATCTGACGCACCAGTTGCACCTGCAAGAGGTTTTCAGCGCCTTCCCGGATAGCGAAATGTTCCTGCGTCGTCAGGAGCTGGCTTATTTCCGTTACCGTCTCACCCCAGCGGGGGAAGCGCATCGCCAGGCGTTCCGACCGGGTGACGATCCGCAGCCGCTGATCGAACGGGGATGGGTGGTCGCTCAGCCGATTACCTACGAAGATTTCCTGCCCGTGAGTGCAGCAGGAATATTCCAGTCCAATCTGGGGAATGAAACCCAGGCGCGCAGCCACGGTAACGCCAGCCGCGATGCGTTTGAAGCCGCGCTCGGCTGTACGGTATATGACGAATTTACGCTGTATCAGGAGGCGGAAGCGCGCAGTAAACACCGTTGCGGTTTGCTCTGAAAACGGTACTCTGCGGGGATGTGACGGAAAAAGAAGGTTGGTATGCAAAATCCCTCCGCCCCTGTGGTTGAAACGCGCCAGGGCGCACTTGCTGGTTTTACCGATGATGATGTACACGTGTGGAGCGGTATTCCTTACGCCGCTCCGCCTGTAGGCGCGTGGCGCTGGCGTTCCCCGCAACCACCCGCCGCCTGGGAAGGGTTGCGCTCTGCTACGGCGTTTTCGGCATCAAGCTGGCAAAACAGCGAGTATTGTCAGGAGCTGGGCGGTGGCGATCCGGGTCAGTTCTCTGAAGATTGTCTCTATCTTAATGTCTGGTCGCCGGTTGCGCGTACCACGCCACTGCCGGTGATGGTCTGGTTGCACGGCGGTGGTTTTACCATTGGTGCTGGCGGGCTTCCGCCCTATAACGGTAAAGCACTGGCCAGGCGTGATGTGGTGGTGGTGACCCTCAATTATCGCCTTGGTCATCTGGGCTTCTTCGCCCATCCGGCCCTTGCCGGGGAAGAGGAACAGGTAGTGCACAATTTTGCCCTGCTGGACCAGATCGCCGCGCTGAACTGGGTGCGGGACAACATTGCGGCCTTTGGCGGCGATCCGAATTCGATAACCCTGTTTGGTGAGTCTGCCGGCGCGCGTAGCGTGCTGTCACTGCTGGCCTCTCCGCTGGCAGGCGGGCTTTTCCATAAAGCGATTGTGCAGAGCGGCTACACCTTACCGGACACGCCGCGCGCACAGGCGCTGCAAAAAGGCGAAGCCCTGGCGGCCCATTTCGGTTTTGAAAATGCGACGGCGGAACAGCTGCGCGCCATTCCCCCCGAGGCGTTCTGGCCGCTGACCTCACCGCTGAATATCGCCCCGGCACCTGTAGTCGGCGATTGTGTTCTCCCGGAAGCAATGCTCGATGTGTTCTTTGCCGCCCGCCAGCATCCCGTTCCGGTGATGATTGGATCAAACAGCGATGAAGCAAGCGTGATGGCGGTATTTGGAATCGACCTTGCCGGGCAAATTCAGAAGCTGCGCCGTGAACGTCGGTTTGGCCTCGGGTTAATTAAACTGCTGTATCCGGGCGTCAGAGGGGACGAGGAACTGGGCAGGCAGGTTTGCCGTGATATGGCATTTACCACCATGGGATTCGTGGTGATGCAGGCGCAGCAGCGTGTGGGGGCCCCGTGCTGGCGGTACTGGTTTGACTATGTTGCCGAAGCGGAACACGCCACCTATATCAACGGTGCCTGGCACGGTAACGAAGTGCCTTACGTGTTCGATACGCTGGGGCTGGTCGAGCCGTCCCGCCACTATGTCAATTCCCGCGATATGCAATTTTCTGCTCAGGTGGCTGACTACTGGGTAAATTTCGCGCACCATGCCAGCAGCAGCCGGGACACGCTTCAGGGGCCGACCCACTGGCCTGCCTGCCGTAAAGGGCGGGATGTGTTATTACGGATTGGAGTGAATAAACATGCAGGATTCAGGCTTGAAAACCGCTTTATGCGTGCCCGCATGAGTCTCTTCAAACGGGTCATGAAGCACCACGTCAGTCTTGACTGAGCAGGCAGGAGCGAAACGCAGCGAGTCCGTTATCCTGGCTATGGGACTCGCGTAACACCAGTCGGTAGCTCGCACCGGTTTTAATGCTCGTCTCAAAAGGCCGCGTCAGCCGTCCCGCGCGAATATCCTCTTCCACCAGCGTTTCATCTGCTATGGCGATCCCAAGCCCCTGAATGGCAGCGGTGATGGCCAGATCCATCGTATCGAAGTGTTGATTTTTGAGCATGGCTTTAGGGGACTGCGCCTGTTTTGCCAGCCACAGCGACCAGTCCGTTTTGTCGCGAGTGGGGTGCAGGAAGGTTAACGACTCCAGCTCTGCTCCCGCGCGTAACGGGCTGATAACCGGCGTCAGCGCCTCTTCAAACAGCAGATCGCCTGCGCTCATGTGCGTGCCGAAAACAATGGCGGCATCGTAGGATTCGGTTTTGAAATTGACGTTGTGATCGGTGGTGGTGGTGAGCGCGATTTGCAGTTCAGGCTGCTCGCGCTCAACCTGTAACAAACGCGGGATCAGCCAGCGCATCGCGCAGGTTGGCGCTTTCAGTCGCACCACGGTTTGCTGCGCGCGTGCCTGCTCAGCTACGGTCAGCAGGTGCTCAAAGGCGGATTGCAGTTCGGGAAGCAGGGCGCTCCCCTGGGGGGAAAGCCGCAGCCCGCGGGCGTGACGCTCAAAAAGTGGAAAGCCGAACCAGGCCTCAAGTGATGCAATTTTACGGCTTACCGCGCCCTGGGTCAGGCACAGCTCTTTTGCCGCATGGGTAAGATTCAGGTGACGGGCCGTTTTTAAAAATGCGTCAACGGCATTGAGCGGGAAGGAACGGCGCGACATAGAACACCTCAGGTATGCATTTTTCTCATGGCTATTATGACAACAATTCGTTTGTCGCCACAACCGACTTATTGTTTGAATAGTTATGCAATCTTTATGAGAAAGGAAAGATGATGACTTTGAGAACTCCGGTGCAAACCCGGTCCAAACTGCCTGATGTTGGCACCACGATTTTTACCGTTATTGGCCAGCTATCTGCACAACATAACGCCATCAACCTTTCTCAGGGCGCACCGAATTTTTCCTGTGACCCTAAACTGGTCGCCGGTGTTACCCGCGCCATGGAAGCCGGGCAAAACCAGTATGCGGCGATGACCGGTCTTCAGACGCTGAAAGAGCGGATTGCCGATAAAATCTCGACGCTTTATGGCACGCAATATGATCCCGGTAGTGAGGTGCTGGTCACGGCCAGCGCCAGCGAAGGGCTGTATTCGGCGATAAGTGGCCTGGTGCATCCGGGTGACGAGGTTATCTATTTTGAACCGTCGTTTGATAGCTACGCACCAATTGTGCGTTTGCAGGGCGCAACCCCTGTTGCCATTAAACTGACCGTGCCTGATTTTGCCGTGAACTGGGATGAAGTCCGTGCTGCCATCACCCCGAAAACGCGGATGATCATCGTTAACACCCCGCATAACCCGAGCGGGCAGGTCTTCTCTGCGAACGACCTGCAACAGCTGGCGGCGGTCACACGTAATACCGATATCATTATTTTGTCTGACGAAGTGTACGAACACGTCGTCTTTGATGGCGAGCCGCATCACGGGATGGCCACACACCCGCAGCTGGCGGAGCGTAGCGTCATTATTTCATCCTTCGGAAAAACCTATCACGTCACCGGATGGCGCGTCGGTTACTGTGTTGCACCGGCGGTGCTGATGGAAGAGATCTGCAAGGTCCATCAATTTTTAATGTTTTCTGCCGATACCCCAATGCAGCACGCGTTTGCAGAACACATGACCGATCCGCAAACCTGGCTGTCGCTGGCCGCGTTTTATCAGCGCAAACGCGACCTGCTGCAATCGCTGCTTGCAGAATCACCGTTCCGCTTGCTGCCAAGCGCCGGTTCATTCTTCCTGCTGGCCGATTACAGCCATTTTAGTGATGAAAGCGACAGTGAAATGGTGAAGCGGTTGATTACCGAGTGCGGTGTTGCAACCATTCCGCTGTCGGCGTTTTATGCGGATGGCACAGATAATAAATTGATCCGTCTCTCTTTTGCGAAAGATGAGGCAACGTTACGGGCAGGTGCCCAGGCCCTGTGTCGGGTTAAACCACGCTAAGGAGTTTTACATGAAATTACGCGCGTTAGTTGTCGGCATGGGATTGCTGTGTACATTCTCTTCATTTGCCGCCACAGAGCTGCGTTACGGGCTGGAAGCAGAATATCCACCGTTTGAAAGCCGCAATGCCTCAGGCGAGCTTGAAGGCTTTGACGTTGAGCTGGGCAATGCCATCTGTAAAGCGGCAGCCCTGAAATGTACTTGGGTTGAAACGTCGTTTGATGCGTTGATCCCGGGCCTGGTGGCGAAGAAATTTGATGCCATTAACTCTGCCATGAACATCACCGAACAACGCCGCAAGAGCATTGATTTTACGCAGCCGATTTACCGCATTCCGTCACAGCTGGTGGGGAAAGCGGGCGCGGCGGTAGAAGCAACGCCTGAAGGGCTGAAAGGTAAAACTATCGGGGTGTTGCAGGGCTCTATCCAGGAAACATACGCCAAAGAGCACTGGGAAAAGCAGGGTGTCACCGTGGTGTCTTATAAAGATCAGAACATGGCGTGGGGAGATTTGCTGAATGGCCGTATCGACGCCTCGTTAGTCATGTCCGCGGCCGGGCAGGCAGGTTTCCTGAGCAAGCCCCAGGGGAAAGGGTTTGGCTTTATCGGCAAACCGGTGTCTGACGACACTATCCTGGGCAGTGGTATCGGTTTTGGATTGCGTAAGGGGGATGAGGCCACCCAGAAGCAGCTTAATGCCGCAATTGATAAAGTACGTGCTGATGGCACGATCGCTAAACTCGCTGATAAGTACTTCCCGGGTATCGATGTCAGCGTAAAATAACCGCCTCGCTTTGCCCCGACTGTCGATGTCCAGCCGGGGCATTTTTCTTCCTGCCACGTTTATTTGCTCCTCAGACCTGCCGCCTTGTGTGTCCAGCGACGTTACCTTTCTTTACGCCTTTTTCAGGCTGTTCTGGTCGACAGAAAATATTTCTCACTTTGCTCATATAATCACCCGGCAACAATTGGATTCTTAACCGTTTTTGTTTAGGCTGTGCGTTCTTTCTTGCCGTCATTTCGCCGCGCGCGAAACACATTCACACGACCATAAGGACGTTTTTCCAGGCATGAATCGCAGACGTTTTTTAAAAGGTTCGCTGGCAATGGCCGCCCTGAGCGGCACATCAGGCCTTGCTTCACTGTTTTCTAAGGCGGCATTCGCTGCTGACTCTGACATTGCTGACGGTCAGAGCCGACGTTTTGACTACTCCGTACTGCAATCCATGGCACATGACCTGGCAAAAACCCCGTGGGGTGGCGCACCACGTCCGCTGCCGGAAACGCTGGCGACCATGACCCCGCAGGCCTACAACGCCATTCGCTACGATGAAAAGCAGTCGCTGTGGAACAACATTGAAGGCCGTCAGCTTGACGTTCAGTTCTTCCATATGGGGATGGGTTTCCGCCGCCGTGTGCGCATGTTCTCGCTCGATCCGTCTACCTCTCAGGCGCGAGAGATCCACTTCCGTCCGGAGCTGTTTAGTTATAACGAGACGGACGTCGACACTAAACAACTGCAAGGGCAGAGCGATCTCGGCTTTGCGGGCTTCCGCGCGTTTAAAGCGCCAGAGCTGGCACGCCGCGATATCGTTTCGTTCCTCGGCGCGAGTTATTTCCGCGCTGTAGACGACACCTACCAGTACGGTCTTTCTGCCCGTGGTCTGGCGGTGGATACCTTTACGGATACGCCGGAAGAGTTCCCGGATTTCACCTCGTTCTGGTTTGAAACCGTCAAGCCTGGCGATACCACCTTTACCGTCTATACGCTGCTGGACAGCCCAAGCGTTACCGGTGCCTACAAGTTTGTGATCCACTGCGAGAAAAGCCAGGTGATCATGGACGTAGAAAACCACCTTTATGCGCGTAAAGACATCAAACAGCTTGGCATCGCCCCGATGACCAGTATGTTCAGCTGCGGGAATAACGAACGTCGCATGTGCGATACCATTCACCCGCAAATCCATGACTCCGACCGTCTGGCGATGTGGCGGGGCAATGGCGAATGGATCTGCCGTCCTCTGAACAACCCGCAGAAATTGCAGTTCAATGCCTACATGGATAAAAACCCGAAAGGGTTCGGTCTGCTCCAGCTTGACCGCGATTTCTCGCACTATCAGGACATCATGGGCTGGTATAACAAACGCCCAAGCCTGTGGGTAGAGCCGCGTAACAACTGGGGTAAGGGCGCAGTTGGCCTGATGGAGATCCCGACAACTGGTGAAACACTGGATAACGTGGTCTGCTTCTGGCAGCCAGAAAAACCGGTGGAAGCGGGCGATGAGCTGGACTTCAAATATCGCCTGTACTGGAGCGCGCAGCCGCCTGTGCGCTCGCCGCTGGCCAACGTTTTCGCGACCCGCACCGGCATGGGTGGGTTCCCTGAAGGCTGGGCACCGGGTGAAAACTACCCGAAAACCTGGGCGCGTCGCTTTGCCATTGATTTTGTCGGTGGCGATCTGAAAGCCGCGGCGCCGAAGGGGATTGAACCTGTGATTACGCTTTCAAATGGTGAAGCGAAGCAGATTGAGATCCTCTACGTTGAGCCGTTCGATGGCTATCGCATTCTGTTTGACTGGTATCCGACGTCCGACTCAACGGAGCCAGTGGATATGCGGATGTTCCTGCGCTGCCAGGGCGATGCCATCAGTGAAACCTGGCTCTACCAGTACTTCCCGCCAGCACCGGATAAACGTAATTACGTTGACGACCGGGTTATGCGCTAGTCGAGTTGAACTGCGCCCGGTAAGCGTAATGCTACCGGGCGATTAACAGTCATAAATCATGATTTCGCCTATGTTCGCATTTGTACTGCTTTTTCATCAAGGAGTGGTGTAGGAAATGCTGAATTCGCTCGAGATATACCATGCGTTGAATGAATTGGGTTACCGGCTTGAGAATGGAAAATTCGAGCCAAGCTATGCATCCGAGCATTCGCTCGGGAATGGAAAGTATCTGTATGTCAAACGCAGTCGGGACGGCGTCGTTAACAAGAGCCCATTGGTACTTGCACCAGACACCCTTGCCTTAAAGGCGGAAATTGATCGCATTGAGGGTATCCACTGTCTTTGGGAAAAAGTTAAAAGCACCAGCTACCGCCGTTACCCGAAAGATAATGGTACGTCCCAGTATGGTTTTGCGGCTGATGTTGAATCAGTCGAAGCGCTACAGGCCCTGGTTGTTTTGTTGGGAGCTCAGCCCTCTTCGAATCCCCAATCCGGACTAAAAAGAGACAACGAAAGCAAGGAACAATCGTTAATGTATCCCTTAAACCAGATTCTCTTCGGACCGCCAGGCACAGGTAAAACCTACACGACAACCGAAATGGCAGTCAAAATTGCCGATAATGCGTGGTATCAACAGGCTACGCGTGAACATCATGGCAGTGACTTACGGGAAAAGGTAAAGCAGCGGTATCAGATGCTGGTAGAAAAGCAGCGCATTATGTTTACCACTTTCCATCAGAGTTTCTCGTATGAAGACTTTATCGAGGGTATTCGTGCGACGACGGATGAAAGCTCGGGTACGCTTCGCTATGACGTTATGGATGGCATTTTTAAGCAGCTGTGCCTGAATGCTGAAGTTAAAACAAGTGGTAGTGCAACCCAGTCATTGTCTTTGAATGGGAGACGAATCTGGAAAATGTCTCTTGGAAATACTCTTGACGGTGAAGATTATATTTTCGATGAGTGCCTTGCGAACAATTATATTCTATTGGGTTGGGGCGATAATCTTGATTTTAGTGGCTGCACGACTCCAGCGGATGTCCGATTACGCTTAGACGAATCGAATGAAGGCCAGGTTGAGAGAAGTGAATACATGTTGACTGCGGTCAATATGTTTAAAAACATCATGCGTAATGGTGACCTGGTTATTATTTCCGATGGTAATCATAAGTTCAGAGCCATTGCCGAGATCGCTGGGGATTATCAATATCTGCCAAATGATGAGCGCGTAGGCTTTCATCAAATGCGGAAGGTCAACTGGTTACGAACCTATTCACCGAGCTTACCGAAAGAACAACTTTTTTTAAAATCACTTTCACAGATGACGTTATATGAGTTGAGGGATACTTCAATTGATAGGGCGAAATTGTCTCAGCTATTGGCCCCGGTTGAGACAAGTGATAACCAAGCGTTGCCGCACGTGCTCATTATCGATGAGATAAACAGGGGGAATATTGCCCGTATCTTTGGTGAATTGATTACTCTGCTGGAATCCGATAAACGATTGGGAGCCGAAGATGCCCGCACCTTAGTCCTGCCTTATTCTAAACAACTGTTTTCGGTGCCCGGGAATGTTTATGTCATTGGGACGATGAATACTGCGGATAAATCCCTGATACAAATGGACCTGGCGCTAAGACGACGATTTAGCTTTACCGAAATGCCTGCGCGACCGGAACTGTTAGCTGGGGTCACTGCGTTTGGCGTTGATGTCGAAACGTTGTTAACGCGCATTAATCAGCGTATTGAAGCGTTGCTGGATAGTGAGCATATGATTGGCCACGCTTACTTCATGCCACTAAAGAAATTAGAAAGTAACGCTGACCGCGAAGCCTGTCTTGCCAGCATCTTCCAGGATAAAATCATTCCATTGCTGAGAGAGTATTTCTTTGATGATTATGAGCGTATCGGTTGGGTGCTTAATGATTCAGTGAAAGCCAAAGAAAACCGTTTTATTTTGTTGCAACAGTCAGCAGAATTACCGTCGTTTTCTGCGCTATTCCCGAAAGATATTGCAGATAGTTTGTCTGACAGGCGTTTTCGTATCAACGAACATGCATTTGCGACGGCAGAAGCTTATCAGGGGATTGTCGCATGATGATTCAGGTTCGGGAATATGCTCTGCTTACCTGTGATAACACTCAACCAGCCAGTATGGATTTGGGGATTGTCTCTGAAGCAACATTTTCCTGGCTTGAGCAATTGCAACAACAGTGGAGTGGTACTTCTCAAATTCTCAGCCGGGAAGGGAGGCAATTTTTACGTTTGGGAAGCTATGTCGGTTATCTGCAATCCCCGACTGGCGAGTCAATTGAAATTCTGCCAAAAACCACTCTTGACGTTCCAGCTGAGATAGTCCCTTTGCGTCAGCTTTTACGCCGAATGCTCAGCGCCTCTTTTGGGATTACACCCCGAGAGGCGAGCCAGGCGGTATTACAACGCAGTGACCAACCTCTGCATGAATGGATAATCAGTGAGTTCCTGCGGCATCTTGCTGATTTAGTACGCAAAGGACTGCGTTTCGATTATCACCTCATTGAGGATGAACATAGTGCGTTCATCCGTGGTCAATTGGATGTCACTGCGCAAATGAGAATGCCTCCGGGCAGAGGCACTCATTTCCATGTGCGCTATGCCGAGTTCTCCCCTCAGCGTACTGAAAACCGTCTGCTACGGACTGCTTTAGACTGGACTCTCAAAATGACCAGACAAGGGCAGAGCTGGAGGCAGGCAAATTCACTTAGCCACCAACTGGATGGCATAGTGCCGATCTCTGGCAGTACAACGCAATCAATGAGGCAGTGGAGTGACGGTAAATATCTCTTTGGCTATCGCGCTATAAAACCGTGGTGCCAGCTCATTCTTGAACAGATGAATCCAGATTTTCAATATGGCTCGCATCAGGGAATTTCTTTGTTGTTCCCTATGGAGAAGTTATATGAGGGCTTGGTAGGATACGGTCTGGCTGGAGCGTTGCATCACGATTACCAGCTTATTGAGCAGACTAAGAGCCAGTGCCTGTTAGAACATGTTCCAGTTGGCGAAAAGTCATCTCAGCGATGGTTCATGCTTAAACCAGACTTTCTTATCACCGGCGGGCAGACGGTGGTTATGGATGCTAAATGGAAACTATTAGATAGCAGAGCTGATGATGGTCTGAGGAAGTATGAAATCAGCCAGCCGGACCTGTATCAGATGTTCGCCTATGGGCAAAAGTATCTTCATGGGAAAGGTAATATGATGCTGATTTATCCGCGTCATCAGTACTTTGCTACGCCATTGCCGGTGTTCCGTTTCGACGAAGATTTATCGCTATGGTGTGTGCCCTTTGACCTTGAATCGGGTGGATTGGTGAAAGGCGAATGGCAGGATTCGTTCCGTTGTTTCCCTGAAGATGAGCCTGAAGTCGTTTATGATGAGCAACAAAATAGCCACGCATTTCACGAATAGTAATAAATGGTGAGGGAGACATAACCATGGCTTATAAAGATTTTTACCATTTAATGTTGGAGTATTTTTCCCAACCCGTTGAGCTGTTCACTGGCTCAAGGAATGTTCCTTTCACTCTTTATACTGAAGAGCAAAAGCTGTTTGTTCGAAACGGGAAAGATAATACCAGCCGTATCGATCCCAAAGAAGTTGCAGCATTTGTTGAGCGGTTTGAAGAAAGTGAAAGTTTGTTGGCTAAAGACTATCAGGATGTGACTTTTAAAGCCTCCTATCTGCTGGCTGCGATGAAATATATTACTGAGCGGAATGCATCCGTTTTGCGTTTTCACAGTGAAGAACTTGATAACAGTGAAGTGCAATATAAAAACTGGCTGGATGCCAATCCTGAAGGCTATGTTTTAAATCTGCTTAAAAGAAGTGAAATAAGCGAGGCGCTGGATCCTGCAAATTCAACTTGCCTGCATTCCGTGGGGTGTTCTTCGGTAAATAATGAACGTAGTTACTCTCATCCTGAGCCGTTCACGGGTAATGATTACTTTAAGATTTGCTCGGCAAGTTTATATGCACTTGAGCAAGAAGCCATCAGGATAACAAAGCTCAGCAGCGTGAGAAGGCATTCTTGTTTAAAGAGTAACATGGGTTAACATGAGGCATTATGACATCTGAAATCATCCCTGTATCACAACACATTGAGCTTCGTGCCGTTGAAGAGCGCTATACCGCCGAGTTGCACAACCTCGTCATCAAAAATAAAGCCTTTCTGCAAGCCGCATTCGACTGGGCGCAACACACAGGGACTGAGGATGACACCCGCCGTAACGTGCAGAGCAACCAGATGTTGCACGCACGCGGTTACGCCAAAATGTTTCTTATTTTTCAGGACGATATTCTGGTGGGCGTGCTGTCGTTTAATGCCATAGAGCCGGCCAATAAAACGGGTTACATCGGTTACTGGCTGGATGAACACCACCAGAAACAGGGGATTATTTCCCAGGCGTTACAGGCGTTTATGCACCATTACGCCAGCCGGGGCGAAGTCCGCCGCTTTGTGCTTAAGTGCCGGGTAGACAATGCCAGCAGCAATAATGTCGCGGTTCGAAATGGTTTTACGCTGGAAGGTTGCCTGCGAGAGGCGGAATACCTGAACGGCCGCTTTGACGATGTAAACAGCTACGCCAGATTATTCCCACTATAGCGCGCCCAGCAGAGGTGTACGGCTAATACGCTGATTGCCGTTGATCACCTTCTCGCCGCGCAGGTGGATGTTTTCCCCGGCAAAGGCTTCGATCACGGCATCATCGGTTATCTCTATCCGATGCTCGATCAACACATCTCCGCTGATACGTACTCGCCCCTGGATCACCACCTTGTCATCTATCAGGATAGGGCCGCCCCGTAACCAGGCCTGGCCGCCAATGAGCACATGATGTTTTATCACGCAGTTGCCTTCGATGACGGCGTTTTCCGCCACCTGGGAACTGTAGCGCAGCGTCGGGATGGCATCGTCGTCTTTCCCGGCAATCAGGCGAGCATTGCCGTACACTTTTGCGCAATCGCACACCCAGACGTTATTCAGGTCATTGCCTTCCAGAATGGCGTTTTCGAATACCTCGGCGCGGTGCTCGATGAAGGCAAAGTTCACCAGAGCGTCTCCGTAGATTTGCGCCTGATGAACCACCCGGGACTGGCTCACGGTGGCGTTACCGTAAATCTGTAAAATCTGATCGTTGTCGGGAGTTAACCCTTTTGCCGCGATGATCTGGCTGTGATGAAGGACGCGGGCATTGCCAAAAATGTGACATTCGCCACGAATATCAGAATGCTGAACGGTGACGTTGTCACTTATCCGGGCACCATGACTGATTTGCGCGCCATCCACCCAGCAGTCACCGCCAATCCAGGCATTATGGCTTATCACGCAGGGCTGGGTTATCCGCGCATTACCGAGCACGCTGGCGCGGCCAAAGACCACGCTGTTTTCGTCGTAGATCCAGCAGTTGCCCTCATGGGCGAGCGCGCTCTCATCTTCGACCCATCCGCCTTTTGTCCCGCTGACAATATCGCTAAAATCGGTGGTTGCGATTATCTGCCGCAAGGGAGTTGTGGTTTTGCTCTCGCCGTTTTGCCAGTGCCAGAGGCGGATTTCGTCGCCAAGCCGATACTTTTTCATCCTAATATCCCTGATATGCGTTTTAACTAAACGTAGCAAAGTTTAGGTTTTTCGAAATGCTGGCGCTTACCGCTGAAACCTCATAAAATGGCATTTAAAATACATTTTATAATTTAAAATAAATGCGTAAAAGTAACAGAACTCAACAGGTCCTTAACTTACCCTCTGGTTACTTCGGTATGGTGCTGGGGACGATTGGTATGGGGTTTGCCTGGCGCTATGCCAGCACTCTCTGGCCAGTGACGCGCTGGCCGGGTGATATTCTGGTCGGGCTGGCGGTATGTATCTGGTTTTTGCTGACGCTTGCATTTATTACCCGCGCCATTCGCTTTCCGCACAGCGTGCTGAAGGAGATGCGCCACCCGGTGATGAGCAGTTTTGTCAGCCTGTTTCCGGCAACCACCATGCTGGTATCAATTGGTTTTGTTCCCTGGTTTCGCCCCATTTCGCTGGTGCTGTTCGGCGTCGGCGTGGTGATGCAGTTGAGCTACTCAGCCTGGCAGAGCGCCGGTTTATGGCGGGGTAAACACCCTGAAGAGGCCACCACGCCAGGACTTTACCTGCCGACGGTGGCCAACAATTTTATCAGCGCGATGGCCTGCGGTGCGCTTGGGTTTACCGATGCCGGTTTAGTGTTCCTGGGGGCGGGGGTCTTTTCGTGGCTCAGCCTGGAGCCGGTTATCCTGCAACGTCTGCGCAGCGCTGGAGAGTTACCTTCCGCGCTGCGAACTTCTCTCGGTATTCAGCTTGCCCCGGCGCTGGTGGCCTGTAGCGCCTGGTTCAGCGTGAACGGCGGGGAGACCGATACCTTTGCCAAAATGCTGTTTGGATACGGGCTGTTGCAGCTGCTGTTTATGCTGCGCCTGATGCCGTGGTATTTGTCGCAGCCGTTTAATGCCTCTTTCTGGAGCTTCTCGTTCGGCGTTTCGGCGCTGGCGACCACCGGATTACACCTGGGGCAGAGCAGCCCGTCGGGCTTCTTCCACGCGATTGCTGTCCCGCTGTTTATTTTCACTAACATCATCATTGCGATGCTGTTGGTTCGTACGTTTATCTTGCTGATGCAGGGCAAACTTCTGGTGCGCACTGATAAGGCACTGCTTATGCTTCCTGAGGAAAAACAATGACTGTTGATGAGAACTACTTCACCGATAAATATGGTCTGACCCGCACGCACTCAGAGGTGCTGTACAGCGCAGATATCGTCAAGCCGGGTAAAACCCTGGATCTGGGCTGCGGAAATGGGCGTAACAGCCTTTATCTTGCTGCCAACGGCTACGATGTGACGGCGTGGGATAAAAATCCAATGAGCATCGACAATATCGAACGCATCAAAGCGGCGGAAGGGATTGTCAATTTGCAGGCGGCGATCAAAGACCTCAACAGCCTGAGTTTTGACGGCGAGTATGATTTTATTCTCTCAACCGTGGTGCTGATGTTCCTGGAAGCGAAAACCATCCCTGGTCTTATCGCCAATATGCAGCGCTGCACTAAACCGGGCGGTTATAACCTGATCGTTGCCGCGATGGATACCGCTGATTATCCGTGCACCGTTGGTTTCCCGTTCGCGTTCAAAAGCGGTGAACTGAGCAACTACTATGAAGGCTGGGAGTTGCTCAAATACAACGAAGAGGTGGGCGAACTGCACCGCACTGACGCCAACGGTAATCGCATCAAGCTGCGTTTTGCCACCATGCTGGCGCGTAAACCGGCTTAACGAGCGGCCAGCAGGCAGATTTGCAGTGCTGTCTTGTAAGACGCCTCGAACGACGACAACGGTAAAAACTCAAACTTCGAGTGGAAGTTATGAGCGCCGGTGAAGAAGTTCGGGGTGAGCAGCCCTTTTGCAGAGAGCGCCGCGCCGTCTGTGCCCCCACGCATTGGCGTCGGTTTTGGCGTGATCCCGAGCGATTCCATCGCGGCAAACATCAGGTCAATGGCGCGGCGGTCTTCGCCAATCGCATTGCTGATATTGCTGTAGGTGTCCTCAATGCGGTATTCCACTTTTGCGGTGGGGTGCTGTGCGGCAATCACTGCCACCACATCGGCAATCTGCTGCTTACGCGCGGCGAAGTTGTCTTTATCAAAATCGCGAATGTTTGCCTTCAGAATGGCTTCGTTTTGCCCGGCCTGAATACCATTAAACCAGATATAACCTTCACGGCCTTCGGTGCACTCGGGCGTTTGCTGACGGTCAAAATGGCTGATGAAGTCGGTTGCCATTAGTAACGGATTTACCAGCACGCCTTTGGCAGACATCGGGTGTGCGGTAACGCCGGTAAAGCGGATTTCTGCCGCCGCGGCGTTGAAGTTCTCGTAAACAATTTCCCCGATTTCACAGCAGTCGATGGTCCAGGCAAAGTCGACGTCGAAACGCTTAAGATCCAGCGCCTTTGCGCCATTCAGGCCAATCTCTTCATCCGGTACAAACGCCACCACGATATCGCCATGCTGATGTTCCGCTTTCAGATTTTCCAGCACTGTCATCACCACGGTTACGGCAGATTTATTATCTGCGCCTAATACGCTGGTTCCATCGCTGAAAATAATCTCTTCATTAGGGTATGACAGAATTTCCGGGTGCTCTTTAACGCGTAGCCAGACGTCTTTCTCTTTATTCAGACAGAGGTCTTCTCCGGTAAACGTTAATATTTGTGGATGAATATCCGGTGATAACCCCACGTCGACCGTGTCGATATGGGTAATAAATCCAATACGCGGCGCGCCTGCCACATTGCCTTTTTTAACGGCGGTTACGGTCGCGAACTCATCGATGACGATATCCTCTAAACCCAGCTGTGCCAGCTCTTTCGCCAGTTCACGCGCCATGTTGTGCTGCCCCTGTGTGGAAGGCAGTGTTTTGACTTTAGGATCGCTTTGGCTGGTGATGGCAAGATAGCGGAAAAAACGATGGGTTAATTGTCTGGAGAGTTCTGAAGCCATAGTGATTCCTTCTTATTTTGTATTATCAGGTGTTTGCAATGTCACTTTAATGTTATTTATGAAATGGCAAAAGAATTAATTAGCCGTCGAATTAAAAAGACAGGAAAAAAGATGAAAAGCAAACTCACAATGTTAACGCTGGCGCTTGCAGCCCTGACGGCCAGTTCCGCCGTTAGTGCGAAAACGCTGGTGTATTGCTCCGAAGGATCGCCGGAGAACTTCAATCCTCAATTGTATACGTCTGGCACCAGTGTGGATGCCAGCGCCGTACCGGTCTATAACCGCCTGGTAGACTTTAAACCCGGTACAACCGAGCTGGTGCCGAGCCTGGCAGAAAGCTGGGATGTGAGTGAAGACGGCAAGGTCTATACCTTCCATTTGCGCAAAGGGGTTAAATTCCAGAGCAATAAACCTTTTACGCCTACGCGTGACTTTAACGCTGATGACGTTATTTTCTCGTTCATGCGGCAGAAAGACGTCAATCACCCTTATCACAATGTCTCTAATGGCAGCTATTCCAACTTCGAAAGTCTGGAGTTTGGCAGCCTGATCACCGCCATCGACAGGGTGGATGACCATACGGTGCGTTTTACCCTGGCGCACCCGGAAGCCCCGTTTGTGGCCGACCTGGCCTGGTATTTTGCCTCGATCCTGTCGGCTGAATATGCCGATGCGATGCTCAAAGCCGGGACGCCTGAGAAGGTCGATATGGAGCCGATAGGCACCGGGCCGTTCCGACTGGCGCAGTATCAGAAGGATTCCCGTATTCTGTTTACCGCCTTCCCGGAATACTGGCAGGGTAAATCGAAGCTCGATCGTCTGGTCTTTACCATTACCCCGGATGCCTCGGTGCGTTTTGCCAAAATCGAGAAAAATGAGTGCCAGGTAATGCCGTTCCCGAACCCGGCCGATCTGCCGCGCATGAAGGCCAACAAAGATATCAACCTGATGAGCAAGGCGGGGCTTAACACCGGATTCCTGGCGTTTAATACCCAAAAGCCGCCGCTGGATAACGTGAAGGTTCGTCAGGCGCTGGCGATGGCGATCAACAAACCGGCAATTATCGATGCTGTGTTCCACGGTACCGGAACCGCGGCGAAAAATCTGTTGCCGCCGGGTGTCTGGAGTGCGGACAGCGAGCTGAAGGATTATGACTACTCTCCTGAAAAAGCCAAAGCCCTGCTCAAAGAGGCCGGATTTGCCAACGGGATCAGCATTGATTTGTGGGCGATGCCGGTTCAGCGGCCGTATAACCCGAACGCTAAGCGCATGGCTGAGATGATTCAGGCCGACTGGGCGAAGATTGGCGTGCAAACCAAAATCGTCACCTACGAGTGGGGCGAATACCTCAAGCGTGTGAAGGGCGGCGAACACCAGGCGGCGCTGATGGGCTGGACGACGGCAACGGGCGACCCGGATAACTTCTTTGGCCCGCTGTTTACCTGTACTTCCGCCAACGGCGGGTCGAATTCGGCGAAATGGTGTTATAAGCCATTTGATAAAATTATTGCCGAAGCTAAATCGATAACCGATCACGATAAACGCGTGGCGTTATACAAAGAGGCGCAGCAGATGATGCACGATCAAATGCCCGCCGTCATGATTGCCCACTCAACCATTTTCGAGCCAGTACGCAAAGAAGTCACAGGCTACGAAATCGATCCATTTGGCAAACATCTGTTCTGGCAAGTGGATATTAAGGAGTAATTTTCACTGCCCGGATTGCGTCCGGGCAGTCTTTTCGCAATTTGTGCTCTCTGCATCATTTTTTGCCACAACAACTCCCTCTGACTTTTGCTATAACTTCAAATGCATACTTGCAGATAACATGGAATACCATCATGCGTACTCACACTTTTTTTAAAGTTGCAGTGCTTACTGGTCTGTTGGCGGTGGCGGGCTGTTCTTCAAAAGTCGCCGCTCCTGAGCAATACTCCGGCTTTTTAAAAGATTATTCTGGCTTGCAGCAGACGACCTCTGCGACAGGTAAACCAACCCTGCGTTGGGTTGACCCATCCTATAATGAAGCCAACTATGACAGTATTGTCTGGAACCCAATTACCTATTATCCGGTGCCAAAACCTACGACCCAAATTGGTCAAAAAACACTGGATGAACTGCTGAGCTACACCAACAACAAAATGAAAACCGCGATTGGTCAACGTAAACCGATCGTTGCTACGCCAGGGCCACGTAGCCTGATCTTCCGTGGTGCCATTACGGGTGTCACCTCTAAACAGGAAGGTTTGCAGTTCTATGAAGTGGTGCCAGTGGCGCTGGTGGTTGCAGGTACGCAGATGGCGTCTGGCCACCGAACTATGGATACCCACCTGTATTTTGAAGGTGAGTTGATCGATGCGAAAACTGGAAAACCGGTCATGAAAGTCGTTCGTAAAGGTGAAGGAAAAGAGCTGGCAAACGAAAATACGCCGATGGGCTTCGCAACGCTGAAACAGGTTGTGGATGACATGGCAACCGATGCCACCATGTTTGATGTGCATAAAACAATGAAATAATGAAAACGGCCTGCTTTTTTGCAGGCCGCTTTTTTACGCAGTCCGGAGCCGTCTGAACCAGGTTTCTGGTTTGGTAAACATCACCATATTCCCACCCAGAATCAGCAACAGCCCAACAATCCCGTTCATATGCCACACGTAGCCTTCGTAAACGGTTGAGATAGACAACGCAACTAGCGGAAACAGGAGCGTGCTGTAAGCCGCTTTTCCTGCGCCGATCCGACCCACCAGCGTGAAATAAGCACCAAATGCAATCACCGAACCAAACAGCGCCAGATAGAGCAGTGCGCCGATATAGCTTACTGTCCACTCAGGCACAAAGCTGTCTCCCCGGATGAGGGCTATACAGCCCATCACCAGCGTCCCGTAGAGCATCGCCCAGGCGTTAGTGGTCATGGTTTCCAGCCCGTTTCGCTGGTGACGTATACTGATCATATTCCCCAGTGAGAACCCATAAGTCCCCAGCGCAGAAAGGCCAATCCCCGTCAGCAGTGAGGCGCTCCAGCCACTTGCCAGCAGGTCGTCCCAGAAGAGGGTGATAATACCGATTAACCCCAGAGCCGCTGCCGTCCAGAAGCGTGCCGGTGGACGCTGGCCGAAGAAGATAAAACTGTTGATGGCGTTATACAGCACGGCCATGCTGAAAATGACAGACTCAAGCCCGGTGTTAATGTGCGCCGCCGCGGTGTAAAAGCACCAGAAGTTGAAGCAGAACACGCAGCAGCCCTGAATGATGCAGAATAAATGGTCACGCAATGACAGTTTACGCAGTCGACGAAGGGCGACCAGGACAATCATCATGATGGCGCAGGCAACGGCAAAGCGCCAAAAAATGGACACGGGAGCCGCGACAGGCCCTTGTTGCAGAAAAATCGCAATCCAGGTGGTTCCCCAGATAACCACCACCAGCCCGTACAACAGTGCGTTCATGTTTTCTCTCTTCTCAAACCGCGGAAAACCTCAGTGTGGCGGTTGTCAGCCTGACACGCTTTCACCCGCTTGCGGTGGACTTGCAAATTCTTGCGCTTTTTTATCGTCAGGGCACTGGCAACAGGGGGCAACAATTCTTAGACTGATACTCTGATTAATGACGTGTTAATGGTTATGTCCCACGCTTACGAAACCTTTGAAACGCTACGCCAACAGAACGCGGTGCTCCGGGAAACCGTTGCGCTCAACTCCGGTATTCAACTGGCTGCGTGGTACAACAAGCACGACACCATCACCGTTAAGAGCGATCACCATACCCTTAGCTTGTACGTGGCTGACGGCTATGAGAGTTATCAAAAAACGCCGGGTGGCTGGAAGAATGGCGGCGGACCGGATCGTTTCTGCCTGATGCCCAAAGAGAGTGAATCCACCTGGGATATCCGCGATGACTTGTCGTTTGTTCATCTCTACTGTACCGATGAACATTTGCGCGATATCGGCGAGAAAATCTGGGATAAGCGCCCGTTATCCTTGACGCTTGATGAAAAAATCTTTGGCAGCGACCCGAAAATTACCGCGCTGTATCGCCAGTTTTTACTCGGCTGCGACTGGCAGCAAAAAGCCAATCAGCTCACCCTGAGCACGGCGTCGACGATGTTGCTGACGCATCTGCTGCAAAACTACGCCAACGTGCAATGGAAACTGCCGGTGGTGACAGGGGGATTGTCGCCGTTTGTTTTGCGAAACGTACTGGCCTTTATTGAAGAAAACCTCGCGCAACCGCTGACGCTGGCTGAGCTTGCCGCTCAGGCTGCGCTCAGTGAGTATCATTTTGCCCGTATGTTCCGCCAGTCAATGCAGCAAGCGCCGCATCAGTACGTGATGCTGCGTCGGATGGAAAAAGCCAGAGTGCTGGTTACGCAGAGCAACCAGCCGCTGACCGATATTGCGCTTGCCTGCGGCTTTAACTCTGCCAGCCACTTCAGCAACCGCTTTCGCAGCGTAATGGGCATGACGCCCTCTCAGTTACGTGCGGCGAGCGCGTAGAAACACGCTGTAGCAAACCCCGCCAGCAACCAGCCCCCAGAACGCAGAACCAATTCCCAGAATCGTTACCCCGCTGGCGGTCATCAGGAAAGTGACAATCGCTGCGTCACGCTCCGCTTCGTTATTCAGTGCCTGATACAAACTTCCACTGATGGTGCCCAGCAGCGCCAGCCCCGCCAGTGTCTGGATCCAGCTCAGCGGCAGGGCAGCCATCAGCCCGGTAATGGAACCGCCAAACACGCCCGCCAGAAGATAGAAAATGCCCGCAGCAGCGGCGGCAATCCAGCGTTTACTGGCATCCGGGTGTGCATCAGGACTCTGGCAAATGGCGGCGGTGATTGCCGCGATACAGATGGAATAGACCCCGAACGGTGAAAACAGCAAGGCAATCCCGCCGGTTATGATGATGAGCGGCGACACCGCCAGCGGATAACCGGAGGCTTTCATGGTGGCAAAGCCGGGGGCGTTCTGCGAGGCCATGGTCACCAGGAAAAACGGCAAACCGATGCTGACCAGACTGGTAAAGGTGAATGTGGGGGCGATAAATTGCGGCATAACAACTGAAAGAGTGATTTTATCCGTGACAACGTCACCACCAGCCCAGGCAACGACCCCGCCGACCAACAGGGTGGCCACAATGGCGTAGCGCGGCGCAAACGCTTTGGCAATTAACCAAGCCGCCAGCATACTGCCACACAGCAGAAAATGACCGTCGAGATGGCTGAAGGCCTGAAGGCCGAAGCGCAGCAGTACCCCGGCCAGCATAGCCGCCGCAAGGGAGTGCGGAATAAGCTTCATCAGCCGGGCAAACAGCCCAGTCAGCCCGCACAGCAGGATGAGTGCGTTGGCAAAAATAAAAATACCGATCGTTTCTGCCAGCGCCACGTCGTGCAGGCTGGTGGCCAACAGAGCGGCACCCGGCGTGGACCAGGCGGTGAGCACTGGCGCTTTATACCACCAGGAGAGCGCAAGGGTGCTGACACCCATCCCAATACCCAGCGCGGTCATCCACCCGGCAATCTGCTGGGCGTTCGCCCCCGCGGCGGCAGCGGCCTGCCAGATAATTGCCGCTGAACTGGCATAGCCCACCAGCACGGCAACAAATCCGGCCAGAATGGCGGGAGAGAGAGGCGTTGAACTGCGCATAAAAACTCCGTTGTGCGTTATAGCGTCCGAAGCAATGTAACACTGTGCGCTATAGCGTACAAGTGTTACACTTTGCGCCAACGGGAGGATTTATGGACATTACTCAACATCTTGCATCCACATTGAAAACCCTGCGCCAGACACGCGGGTGGAGCCTGTCAAAGCTTGCAGAAGAGACGGGCGTATCGAAAGCGATGCTCGGACAAATCGAGCGCAACGAATCCAGCCCCACGGTTTCGACGCTCTGGAAAATAGCGACCGGACTTAACGTGCCTTTTTCCGCCTTCATCACGCCTCAGGCCAATCCGGAAGCGGTGTTTGATCCGCAGCAGCAGGCGATGGTGGTTAAACCGTTGTTCCCCTGGGACGAGGTGTTGAAATACGATCATTTCTCAATAACTCTTGCACCCGGCGCGATGAGTGAATCCACGCCGCACGAAGCGGGCGTCATTGAACATGTGGTGGTGATAAGCGGCGAGCTTGATATGCATATCGACGGTGAGTGGCGCACGTTTCAGGCGGATTCTGGCGTGCGTTTTGCGGGCGATAAACCCCATGCGTACCGTAACAGCAGCGCTCTGACGGTGCACTTTCATTCACTGATTCATTATCCCCGCTGAAGGTACGCAAAACTGTTTCGCTGACGCATACTTCTGACTACAATAGCCGCCATTTTGACCATAACGGATAACGACGAAGTATGCGCCTGCAATCCCATCATCTTGAACTTTTAAGCCCTGCCCGCGATGCCGCCATTGCCCGTGAAGCAATCCTTCACGGTGCTGATGCCGTCTACATTGGTGGCCCTGGCTTCGGTGCCCGCCATAACGCCAGCAACAGCCTAAGCGATATTGCCGAGCTGGTGCCGTTCGCCCATCGCTTTGGGGCGAAAGTGTTCGTGACCCTGAACACCATTCTTCATGATGATGAGCTGGAGCCTGCGCAGCGTCTGATCACTGACCTGTATCAGACCGGTGTTGATGCGCTGATCGTGCAGGACATGGGCGTGCTGGAGTTGGATATTCCGCCGATTGAACTGCACGCCAGTACCCAGTGCGATATCCGCACCGTAGAAAAAGCGAAGTTCCTCTCCGACGTCGGTTTCTCTCAGATAGTGCTGGCGCGTGAGCTGAACCTGAACCAGATCCGCGATATTCACCAGGCCACAGATGCCACCATCGAGTTCTTTATCCACGGCGCACTGTGCGTTGCCTATTCCGGGCAGTGCAATATTTCCCACGCCCAGACCGGGCGTAGCGCCAACCGTGGCGATTGCTCTCAGGCGTGCCGTCTGCCGTACACCCTGAAAGACGATCAGGGCCGCGTGGTGGCCTTTGAAAAACACCTGCTTTCCATGAAAGATAACGATCAGACCGCCAACCTCGGCGCGCTGATCGACGCCGGTGTTCGCTCCTTCAAGATTGAAGGGCGTTACAAAGACATGAGCTACGTGAAAAACATCACCGCGCACTATCGTCAGATGCTGGATGCCATTATTGAAGATCGCGGTGACCTGGCGCGCGCGTCAGCCGGGCGTACCGAGCACTTCTTTATCCCATCGACCGATAAAACCTTCCACCGCGGCAGTACCGATTACTTCGTGAATGCGCGTAAAGGTGACATTGGCGCATTCGATTCGCCGAAGTTTGTGGGCTTGCCGGTAGGTGAAGTGCTGAAAGTGGCCAAAGATCATCTGGACGTGGAAGTAACCGAGCCGCTGGCGAACGGCGATGGCCTGAACGTGATGATCAAGCGTGAAGTGGTGGGATTCCGCGCCAACACGGTAGAAAAAACCGGTGAAAATCGTTATCGCGTCTGGCCAAATGAGATGCCAGCCGATCTCTATAAAGCACGCCCCAATGCGGCACTTAACCGTAACCTTGACCACAACTGGCAGCAGGCGTTACTGAAAACGTCCAGCGAGCGCCGGATTGCGGTGGATATTGAGCTGGGCGGCTGGGAAGAACAGCTGATCCTGACCATGACCAGCGAAGATGGCATTAGCGTGACCCATACGCTTGATGGTCAGTTCGAGGTGGCTAACAACGCGGAAAAAGCGCTGAACAACCTGAAGGATGGGGTAGCGAAGTTGGGGCAAACCCTTTATTACGCGCGTAATATCGACGTTAACCTGCCGGATGCGCTGTTTGTGCCTAACAGCCTGCTGAATCAGTTCCGTCGTGAAACGGCAGAAATGCTCGATGAGGCGCGCCTGGTTAACTATCCGCGCGGCAGCCGCAAAGCCGTTACTGTGCCTGCGCCGGTGTATCCTGACTCGCATTTATCCTTCCTCGCAAACGTCTACAACCATAAGGCGCGCGAGTTCTATCATCGCTATGGCGTGCAGCTGATTGACGCGGCGTACGAAGCGCATGAAGAGAAGGGCGATGTACCGGTGATGATCACCAAGCATTGTCTGCGCTTTGCGTTTAACCTGTGTCCGAAACAGGCGAAGGGCAATATTAAAAGCTGGAAAGCGACCCCGATGCAGCTGGTGAACGGGGATGAGGTGTTGACGCTGAAATTTGACTGCCGTCCGTGCGAAATGCACGTGATTGGTAAGATGAAAAACCACATCTTCAAAATGCCGCAGCCGGGCAGCATTGTTGCTTCTGTCAGCCCTGAAGATCTGATGAAAACCCTGCCAAAACGTAAAGGCAGTTAATCAACGAAAGTGGGTTTCGGGTTTGCGTGATTTCTGCCAGTGATGGTGTTCGCGCAAGCCCTCCGCTGATTCCTCTGCTATAGCGCGTAATTCGTCGCTGTCGGCTTCATGACGAAGCTGATGGTCGACATTCTTCACCCATAAAAAGGTGTGCCCTTTGTGTCCTGCCATCAACTGACCCGAAAATAATGCGCAGATCAACATGATTGCCGATAACCCTTTTCTAAACATTATTTCACCGCTGAATTACATTTCACGGCTACTATGCAGATAGTTTTATTGAGTTATTATTCAACTCTTCAAATTCACGCAAAGGGATTGTCAGTTTTTGTGGTAACCGGAAATAAAACAGGGGCATAACGCCCCTGTATATTAATTACGCTTATCTTGCGGCGGTAATGGCTTCTTACCGTCTTTTGGCGGCTGTTTACCGTCATTATGCTGTGGGCGTTTCCCGTCGTGCTGTGGTTTATCGCCACGATGCTCAGACTTATCGCCATTCATTTTGTGCTGCGTATCTTTGCCCTCATGCTGAGGTTGTTTGCCATCACGTGGAGGTTGTTTTTGATTGTGCTCAGTTGATTGCTTTTCAAACGGCACGGGTGGCTTATTATCCGCAAACGCGTAAGACGACAGGCCCAGCGCGATGACCGCAGCAAGTGTGGTGATTTTTTTCATTTTAAAGTTTCCTTTCTCTTTTGTTTGACGATGCAGATTTGAGCATTGAAAAATGGAGGAAATGTGGATGTGTCCTGAGATTAGGAATCGGCCTGGATATTTGGAAAATTCCCAGAGGGGCGGGAAATAATCCGAAAAATATACCTGGTATGACTCTGGATATAGGCGGTTAATTGAACAACAGCGTCGAGAGAATCTGGCATGGCGGCCTGGCGACAATATAAATCTAAAAACCAGCCATTTTTGGTAAATAAAGATAACTGTGAGTTCAGGATAAATCTTATATAATGGCTTTTTTGTGGCTTAGGAATGGGATCTTCCAAAATGAAAAAATTACTCTCTGTCGCTATTGCGTTCATCGCTGTAGCGGCAACAGCGTGTGTCAGTTACGCCTATAATAACAAACCTGATTTTATGGAATCTGCCGAGTCTCGCGTGGGTTCATATCTGACCAGCGACTACGGTAAAGTGTCTTGCACCAGTACCAAAATTGACGAGCAACGTTGGGAGCTGGACTGCCTGAATCAAAAACGCGGAAAAAGCTTCCATTTTGCGGTCTATTCGGCTGAACAGGCCCCTTACGATGTATCGCGCTCATTCTATCTTGAAGCCATCAACGACGATGCAAAACAGAGTGCAAATCAGGGGTTGATGAAGTATCTGCAAATCAATACCAAAGACGCGGACGCTACCCAGTCCTGATCGATAAACAGGTTCACTGCGTTGTTTAGCATTTGTTGAGACGACCCGTGATAGGGTGATCGCAGTACACAACCCGTCATGGAATGGCGAGGATGTTGATACCTAAATACAAATCTATCCATGCAAGCATTTACCGCCATTCAATGGCGGTATTTTTTTGCCTGTCCGCCATCAGGGCCGTTCAGATGAAAGGGCGAACTGTTTGCGATACTGCGCCGGTGACAGTGCGAAATGCTGGCGGAAATGGTGGCGCAGCGTAGCCGCTTGTCCAAACCCGGTTTGTTCGGCAATGCTGTCGATGCTTAAGCGGCTGTTTTCCAGATAATCTTTCGCCCGAAGCAGCCTTTCGTTCAGCAACCAGCGCGTGGGCGTGGTGCCGGTTGCGTCCTGAAAGCGGCGCAGAAAGGTGCGCTGGCTCATTCCCACCCGTCGGGAGAGGGAATCGACGCTGTGTGGCTGCGCCAGATGCTGATGCAGAAAATCAAACAACTGCCCAAAACGCTGGCTTTCCCGCAGTTGCGCCACCGGGCGGCTTAGCTGCTGTGTCTGTGAACCATCCCTATGGGGAGGAATGACCAGACGGCGGGCAACGCGATTCGCCGCTTCCATACCGAAATCCCGGCGCACTACGTGCAGGCATAAATCAATGCCCGCCGCGCTGCCTGCGGAGGTCAGAATATCGCCCTCATCCTGATACAGCACGTCTTCAACCACATCGATGGCCGGGAAACGCGTTTTAAGGGTCTCCATATAGCGCCAGTGGGTTGTGGCGCGCCGTCCGTCGAGTAACCCGGCGGCGGCCAGCACGAACACCCCGGAGCAGATAGACATCACCTGGCAGCCCCGGGCGCTGGCCTGACGCAGCGCGTCGCACAGGGCCTCCGGCACCGGTGAGTCTATTCCGCGCCAGCCCGGTACCACGATCAGGTCGGCGTGTTCCAGTAAGCCGAGATCGCCGTCAGCCAGAATGCGGATCCCGCCCGTCGCCCGAAGCTCACCCTCATCAACCGATGCCACGGCAAAACGATACCAGTCGTCGCCCATTTCAGGGCGCGGAAGCCCGAAGACTTCAACCGCTACACCAAACTCAAAAGTGCACAGCCCATCATAGGCCAGCACGACAACCTGCGGCGGGGAAAGCTGTCTTAACGTTGTCATCTTTTTGCGGTTTTCTGGCATGAGCGGACGCATTCAGTAGGTGAATTTGTGGATAGAGTAGTGTTAACACAAACGCCATAGAGGAGAAAGGTTCATGAGCTATGTTACGGAATTTCCGGCAGCCGAGCCACAGGAGGCCGTTGCCCATTTTCTGCGCCGCCTTAGCGTGGAAACAGACTGCGCCGATGTGCATCACGCCATGACCAATAACGATCAGGATTTTGTTTTGCTGCACGTGGTGGGTAAGCCCGAGCAGTTTGCCCGTCGTCATGTTCCGGGCGCCGTTCATCTGCCCTGGAGCCAGATCACGGCGGAGCGCATGGCGCAGTGGCCAGAAGACACGGTCTTTGTGGTCTATTGTGCCGGTCCGCACTGTAACGGTGCCGACAGAGCTGCGCTGAAGCTCGCCCGTCTGGGGTTGCCGGTAAAAATCATGCTGGGCGGGATCACCGGCTGGCAGGATGAAAACTTCGACTTTGCCAGGCAAATTTCATCCGTACCTGGCTGAAGATGAATTTTTTTCAACACATGTGAAATTTTCTCGTTTGTCGTGACGCGGCGGGTATGACATCTTTTTTGGACATTTAGACATCCAGAAGTCTAAAAGTTCAAGAGATGAATTATCACTGTTGGCAATTATCTGCCGGCAGAAACAGGAGATTTCCATGCAGCGACAACACGCCCCGTACCGCGCCGATGTAGTAGGCAGTTTTTTACGCCCGGATGCCATCAAACAGGCTCGTCTGAAGTTTTCCAGCGGTGAGATTGATGCCGGGCAGCTTCGCGCTGTTGAGGATGAGGCTATCCGCCATGTTGTCGAACAGCAGTGTGCCTGCGGCCTGCATGTGGTCACCGACGGGGAGTTTCGTCGCGCCTGGTGGCATTTCGATTTCTTCGACGGGTTGCAGGGCGTTGAGCGTTACGATTCTCAGCAGGGGATCCAGTTCAACGGGGTACAGACCAAAGCCCACGGCGTGCGTGTCACCGGCAAGCTGGGCTTTGGCGACCATCCAATGCTGGCTGATTTCCGCTACCTGAAGAGTATCAGTGGAAATGCGCAGCCGAAGATGACCATTCCAAGCCCAAGCGTGCTGCATTTCCGTGGCGGTCGCAAAGATATCGACGCAACGGTCTACCCGGATCTGGATGCCTATTTTGACGACCTGGCGACCACCTGGCGCGATGCGATCCAGGCGTTTTATGCTGCGGGTTGTCGCTACCTGCAACTGGATGACACCGTCTGGGCGTATCTGTGCTCTGACGATCAGCGTCGTCAAATCCGCGAGCGTGGGGATGATGCCGATGAGCTTGCGCGTACCTATGCCCGCGTGCTGAACAAAGCGCTGGAAGGAAAACCAGACGACCTGACCATCGGCCTGCATGTCTGTCGCGGTAATTTCCGCTCAACCTGGATTTCTGAAGGCGGTTACGAGCCGGTGGCTGAAGTGCTGTTTGGCACGGTCAACGTCGATGCCTTCTTCCTGGAGTATGATAACGACCGCAGTGGTGACTTTGCGCCGTTACGCTTTATCCGTCCGGGTAAACAGCAGGTGGTGCTGGGGCTTATCACCACCAAAAATGGCGAGCTGGAAAACCCGCAGGGCGTGAAGGCGCGTCTGGAAGAGGCGGCAAAATATGTCGCGAAAGAGCAGATTTGCTTAAGCCCGCAGTGCGGTTTTGCCTCCACTGAAGAGGGCAACACCCTGAGCGAAACCCAGCAGTGGGACAAAGTGCGTCTGGTGACGCAAATCGCCAGCGAAGTCTGGTAATACTTCTGGCACGGCGCTGCATTATTAAAGTGCAGCGCTGTACCATTCTGAGTCGTTTTCCCCACCGCCCGTCATTCCAGCCCCGAAAATCCACGTTTTTCATCCTGGCATCCTTTTTGCTCCTCCTAAGCTGACACATGTTTATTTTCTGCGTCCACGCGGTAGCGGACGTTTAGCACAGCTTTCTTTTCAGGAGTGAAAATATGCACCGTCGTACCTTTATAAAAGCTTTTGCACTGTCGGCCTCTGTGGTCGCTATGGGAATGAGTTTTGGCGTGCAGGCTGCGGATACCATCAAAGTGGGGATCATGCACTCGTTGTCCGGCACGATGGCTATCTCTGAAACGCCCCTGAAAGATGTTGCCCTGATGACGATCGATGAGATCAACGCGAAAGGTGGCGTACTGGGTAAAAAGCTGGAGCCCGTGGTGGTCGACCCGGCGTCTAACTGGCCGCTGTTCGCGGAAAAAGCCCGTCAGCTGCTGAGTCAGGATAAGGTGGCGGTGGTGTTTGGCTGCTGGACATCGGTATCACGTAAATCCGTATTGCCGGTCTTTGAAGAGCTGAATGGTCTGCTGTTCTATCCGGTGCAATATGAAGGCGAGGAGATGTCGCCAAATGTCTTCTATACCGGAGCGGCGCCAAATCAGCAGGCCATCCCGGCGGTGGAGTATCTGATGAGTGAAGACGGCGGCAGTGCCAAACGCTTCTTCCTGCTCGGCACCGATTATGTCTATCCGCGAACCACCAACAAAATCCTGCGCGCGTTCCTGCACTCGAAAGGGGTTCAGGATAAAGACATCGAAGAGGTGTACACCCCGTTCGGCCACAGTGATTACCAGACCATTGTGGCCAATATCAAGAAATTCTCCGCGGGTGGTAAAACAGCCGTGGTTTCCACCATTAACGGCGATTCCAACGTTCCGTTCTATAAAGAGCTGGCAAACCAGGGACTGAAAGCGACCGATGTTCCGGTGGTGGCGTTCTCCGTCGGTGAAGAAGAACTGCGCGGCATCGATACCAAACCGCTGGTGGGTAACCTTGCGGCGTGGAACTATTTTGAGTCCGTCGATAACCCAACCAACCAGGCCTTTGTGGCGGATTACAAAGCCTACGCCAAAGCGCACAAATTACCTAATGCCGATACCGTCGTCACCAACGATCCGATGGAAGCCACCTACGTGGGGATCCACATGTGGGCACAGGCAGTAGAAAAAGCCGGAACCACCGATGTGGATAAAGTCCGTGCGGCAATGGCGGGGCAATCTTACAAAGCACCATCCGGTTTTACGCTGACCATGGATGCCACCAACCACCATCTGCATAAGCCGGTCATGATTGGCGAAATTGAAGGCAACGGGCAGTTTAACGTGGTCTGGCAGACGGAACAGCCTGTACGTGCGCAGCCGTGGAGTCCGTTCATTGCCGGTAATGACAAAAAACCCGATCAGCCAATGAAAACGGCCAGCAACTAAGTCATTGTCAAAGGGAGAAAAGCCATGAATATCATGCGCGTTATTGTCGCTGTTGTATGGCTTACCGGACTGCTGCCAGGGATGGCACAGGCATCGGATGCTGATGATTTTGTTGCCGCCAACCGCAGCCAGCAGGCTGCGATGCTGGAACAGTGGGCAGCCTCGCCGCAAGCGGCCCGGCTGCCGCTGTTGCAGGCGCTGCAAAAGGAAAATCTCTATCTGGATAGTCAAAAACATGCGTTTACCCGCAGCAACGGTGCGATGGTGGCGCTGGGTGACGCAACGGCGGCAGAAGGGCAACCAAAGGCCGTCCGTCTGACCAACCGCCTGCGGGTTCTGGCGACCACGGCGCTTGCTACACATCAGCTTGTGAGTGACAGTGTCACGCAAAGGCGTGATGCCGCAAGACAACTCCAGCGCGATGCACAGCCCGATATGCTCGATTTCCTGCAAAAGCGGGCGAGCAGTGAAACGGATGATGTTGCGCGCCAGGCGCTGTTGCTGGCGCTGGCGAATCTGCAACTGACCAGCCCACAGGCCGACGTGCGCCTCAAGGCAGTGGAGCTTCTGGGGCAGTCTGACGATCCGGATGTTCAGGCAAAACTGACGCCATTTGCTCAGGCGCAAACGGAGCCGGATGCCAGAGTGCGTGCCGCCGCAGAAGAGAGTCTGAATCACATTAAACACCGCCTGATGTGGGGCGATTTACTCGGCCAGGCCTTTATGGGGCTGTCGCTGGGTTCTGTACTGCTGCTGGCCGCGCTGGGGCTGGCCATCACCTATGGATTACTGGGCGTTATCAACATGGCGCACGGCGAGATGTTGATGCTGGGAGCGTATGCCACCTGGATGGTGCAACAGGCCATGGCAGAATTTACCCCGCAGTGGCTGGCGCTGTATCCGGTGGTGGCGCTGCCGGTGGCCTTTATGCTGACTGCCAGCGTTGGCATGGTGCTCGAACGCGCCGTTATCCGCCATCTGTATGGCCGCCCACTGGAAACCCTGCTGGCAACCTGGGGGATCAGCCTGATGATTATCCAGCTGGTGCGGATGACGTTTGGCGCGCAAAATCTCGAAGTGGCAAACCCGGCCTGGCTCTCTGGCGGGGTGCAGGTTTTTGCCAACCTGACGCTGCCGTGGAACCGCATTGTGGTGCTCGGTTTTGTGCTGCTGGTGCTGTTCTTTACCTGGCTTACCCTGAATAAAACCCGTCTGGGGCTGAACGTACGTGCGGTAACGCAAAACCGCAGCATGGCGGCCTGTTGCGGTGTGCCAACCGGGCGCATCGATATGCTGGCCTTTGGGCTGGGGTCGGGCATTGCCGGTCTGGGCGGTGTGGCATTATCACAACTGGGCAACGTAGGGCCTGAACTGGGCCAGGGTTACATCATCGACTCGTTCCTGGTGGTGGTACTTGGCGGTGTCGGCCAGTTGGCCGGGAGCGTGGCGGCGGCCTTTGGTCTTGGGATCTTCAATAAAATCCTTGAACCGCAGATGGGCGCTGTTCTTGGCAAAATCCTGATCCTGGTGGCGATCATTCTGTTCATTCAGAAGCGTCCACAGGGGCTGTTTGCACTCAAAGGGAGGGTTATTGACTGATGAGCCAGCCACTTACCTTAACGCTGGCGCGTAAAGCGCCGCGTACCACGCAAATTCTCGGCAGCCTGCTGGTGACACTGCTGCTGGTGTTGCCTTTTCTGGCGCTGTTACCCGCCACGCACCCACTGGCGTTATCAACCTGGATGCTCACCCTGATAGGTAAAATTCTCTGTTACGCCATTGTGGCCGTCGCACTGGATCTGGTATGGGGCTACGCGGGGATGCTGTCGTTAGGGCATGGCATTTTCTTCGCGCTGGGCGGTTATGCTATGGGGATGTACCTGATGCGCCAGGCGGCGGGCGATGGTCTGCCTGCGTTTATGTCGTTCCTCTCCTGGAGCGAACTGCCCTGGTTCTGGTGGGGTACCCAGCATTTTGCCTGGGCGTTAGTGTTAATTGTGATGATCCCTGGTCTGCTGGCCCTGGTGTTCGGCTGGTTTGCGTTTCGATCAAAGATTAAAGGGGTCTATTTTTCGATCATGACCCAGGCGCTGACCTACGCAGGCATGTTGCTGTTCTTTCGTAATGAGACCGGCTTTGGCGGCAATAACGGCTTTACGGGATTCACTACCTTGCTCGGCTTTTCGGTCACCGCGACGTCCACGCGTATTGCGCTGTTCCTGGCCACCGTTGTGCTGCTGTTGCTGACGCTGGGTATCGGTTTTGCGCTGGCGAAAAGCAAATTTGGTCGCATTCTGACCGCCGTGCGTGATGCAGAGAACCGCCTGACGTTCTGCGGCTACGATCCACGTGGTTTTAAGCTGCTGGTGTGGACGCTGTCCGCTGTACTGTGCGGCCTGGCGGGCGCGTTGTATGTCCCGCAGGTGGGTATTATCAATCCGGGTGAAATGTCGCCCACCAACTCGATTGAAGCCGCTATCTGGGTGGCGCTGGGTGGCCGTGGCACACTGGTCGGCCCGGTGATTGGCGCAGCCCTGGTCAACGGCGCAAAAAGCATCTTCACTGTGGCAATGCCGGAGTACTGGCAGCTGTTTCTGGGGCTGATTTTTATCGCCGTCACCCTGTTTTTACCGCGTGGTGTCTACGGCCTGTTTCGTAAGGGAGATAAATAATGCAGCCAGCCGAAGGACTTTTTACCCGCCAGTTGCCCGGCGATCGTTATCGCGACCAGACCGACCCGGTGCTGCAACTTGAGGCCATTAACGTCAATTTCGACGGGTTTCAGGCGCTGACCGACCTGTCGTTAAACATCGGCGTGGGCGAATTACGTTGTGTGATTGGACCCAATGGCGCCGGTAAAACCACCCTGATGGACGTCATCACCGGCAAGACACGGCCGCACAGCGGGCGGGCGGTGTACGACCAGTCAATCGATCTCACTGCGTTGGATCCTGCGGCGATCGCCCGTCAGGGCATTGGCAGAAAGTTCCAGAAACCCACGGTATTTGAAGCGCTGACGGTATGGGAAAACCTGGAGCTGGCCATGAAGTGTGATAAATCCGTGTGGGCAAGCCTGCGGGCAAAGCTCAGCGGTGAACAGGCTGACCGTATCGACGAGATGCTGGTGCTGTTACGTCTGAGCAGCGAGCGTGACAGGCGCGCCGGGCTGCTTTCCCACGGACAGAAACAGTTTCTGGAAATCGGCATGTTGTTGGTGCAAGACCCGCATTTATTGCTGCTCGACGAGCCTGCCGCCGGGATGACGGACGCGGAAACCGAATACACGGCGGAGCTGTTCAGGACGCTGGCGGGTAAACATTCGTTGATGGTGGTTGAGCACGATATGGGCTTTGTTGAAACCATTGCCGATCACGTGACGGTGCTGCACCAGGGACGGGTGCTGGCGGAAGGCTCGCTTCGCGAGGTGCAGGCCAACGAGCAGGTGATTGAAGTGTATCTGGGACGCTAAGGAGCATTGATGTTACAGGTCAACGAACTGAATCAGTATTACGGCGGAAGCCATATTCTGCGCGGCGTGAGCTTTGAAGCGATTACGGGAGAAGTCACCTGCCTTTTAGGCCGCAACGGCGTGGGGAAAACCACGTTGCTGAAATGTCTGATGGGGCTGATTCCGGCCAAAACGGGCGAGGTGCTGTGGCAGGGGAAGAAAATCACGCACAGCAAACCCCATCAGCGCGTGCAGTCAGGCGTGGCGTATGTGCCGCAGGGGCGGGAGATCTTCCCGCGTTTAACCGTTGAAGAAAACCTGCTTCTGGGCTTATCGCGCTTTTCTGCGCGCGAGGCGAAAAACGTCCCTGAGGAGATCTGGCAGCTCTTTCCGGTGCTCAAAGAGATGAAACACCGCCGGGGTGGCGATCTTTCCGGTGGGCAACAGCAGCAGCTGGCTATTGGCCGTGCACTGGCAAGCCGCCCGCAACTGCTTATTCTGGATGAGCCTACCGAAGGTATTCAGCCATCGGTGATAAAAGAGATTGGCCAGGTGATCCGCCAGCTGGCTGACCGGGGTGATATGGCTATTTTGCTGGTTGAGCAGTTTTACGATTTTGCCGCTGAACTGGCCGACAGCTATTTACTGATGTCGCGCGGCACCATCATTCAGCGTGGCCGTGGCGAAAATATGGAGCAGGAGGGTGTTCGCGGACTGGTTGCGATCTGAAATGTTATAATATAACATCATCATTCTTATAAAACGGAGTGGGGGTATTGTTTTGTCTGCACATATTGGAAAATTTGCGATGACTCTGGGGGCGCTGCTGGTCAGCGGTCAGCTTTTTGCTCATTCACATGGTCACCAGATGACGGAAGCCGAACAGAAGGCGGCGAACGGCGTTTTTGCTGACAAAGATGTGAAGGACCGAAAACTGTCCGACTGGGACGGCACCTGGCAGTCTGTCTATCCGTTCCTGCTGGACGGCTCGTTGGATCCGGTCTTTAAACAGAAAGCCGCAAAGGATAAAAGCAAAACGTTCGACCAGGTCAAAGCGTATTACCACACGGGCTACGCCACGGATGTCGACAGCATCGGCATTGAAAATAACGTCATGGAATTCCACAAAGGCAGAGAGGTCAGCAGCTGTCACTACGACTACAGCGGCTACAAAATCCTGACCTACGCCTCAGGCAAGAAAGGCGTTCGCTATCTGTTTGAGTGTAAGGATGCCAACAGCAGTGCGCCGAAGTTTGTTCAGTTCAGCGACCACATCATCGGGCCAAAAGCGTCCTCGCATTTCCATATCTTTATGGGCAACACCTCCCACGAGGCGCTGCTGAAAGAGATGGATAACTGGCCAACCTATTATCCTAACGAGATGTACAAAGATCAGGTGGTAGACGAGATGTTGCACCACTAGAATTTGCTGTTGCCGGGTGGCGGCTACGCCTTACCCGGCCTACAGGCTAACACGCTAGCGTCACTTTTCACGCTCATCCCGCGCAGGATCATCAGCCAAGCCACCACAATCGCCGCCATCATAATGGCAAACAGTGACCAGTGCGGCAGATGGGTCAAAATGATACCGGTGATCATCGGGTTTGCTGCAGCACCCAGCCAGCCCAGCGCCTGAGCCGAGAAATAGCTCGCCTTCATCCCCGGCGGGGCAATGTTATCAATGAGCATGTATTCACCAGGTGCATAAATAATCTCACCGAGCGTAAAGATCCCTGCGGCGATCCCCCAGTAAACAAGGTTCTCGCCAGAGAACATGAACCCGCCGAGACCGAGCACAAAAAAGAGCGTGCCAACCGCCATTAAGGGGCGAATGTTCGCCGCGGACAGCTTGCGCCCGATGGCATATTGCAGCGTCACCACCACGGCGGCGTTGACCGGCAAGACTACCGCAACCACATTCTGCGCAAATTCGCTGTCGGCGTTAGCGGCCAGAACATACTGGGAGATACAGCTCGCGAATGAACCGCCCACGTAGGAGGCGAGCAGACCGGAAAGCGTATACCACATCAGCGCCCGGTCTTTCAGCAGGATCGAGGGTTGCCACGGAGTGGTCTCCTGCGGTGTGTCAGAGGCAATGCTCTTCTGGACGTAAAACTGAATAAAGACCAGCGGCAGCGCGGCGCAAATGGCGGCCAGCCAGAACGGCAGTTGCAGGCTGTACATTACAAGCCAGGTACCAATCGGCGGCCCGATCGTCCAGCCGATGTTGAGAAAACTGTAGTTCAGCGAGAAAACGCGGGCCTTTTCGCTCGATGTCAGCACATCGGCAAACCACGCTTTCAGCACCGTTGAGAATACCGAGTAGGCGCAGTTGATAAGCGAAAAGAACAGCACCACCAGGGTGACGTTATCCACCAGCGGGATCGCCACAAAGCCGACAATAAAGGCCGTAATGGAGATCAGCATGTAGCGTTTCTTATCGAATTTATCCGCCAGGATGCCAAATCCCATGCTGAACACCACGCCGATAGTCAGCGCCACGGTCAGTGCATAACCGATATTCTCTACGCTCATGTTATACATACGCGTCAGATAGATGGTCATAAATGGCAGCGTTGCCCCACGACCAATGGTTAATAACAATGACGATGTCAACAGCGCTGCGGTTGAGCGCCTTAGAGATGGTTTCATATTCCTGCCCGACATTAGCTTATGATTTATTGTTGTGTCTTATCAGGATTATCACGCCATAAGGGGCTTGTATAGCACCTAATTTATCCGTAAGTGCTTCCACTGACTGCCAGAATTAATGATCTTTTCCTCCGTGCTTTTTTTCGTTACCTTGAATCTGTTTACAAAAATTTAATAATCAGGGGCAGGGTATGACGCGTAAAGACGGGCTACTGGCGTTGCTGGTAGTGGTAGTGTGGGGGCTAAATTTCGTTGTAATCAAAGTCGGTTTGCACAACATGCCGCCATTAATGCTGGCGGGGTTGCGCTTTCTGCTGGTGGCCTTCCCGGCAATCTTCTTTGTTGCCCGCCCTAAAATCCCGTTCACCTTGTTGCTGGGTTACGGCCTGACCATCAGCTTTGGTCAATTCGCCTTTCTGTTCTGCGCCATCAAATTCGGGATGCCCGCCGGGCTGGCATCGCTGGTGCTCCAGGCGCAGGCCTTCTTCACCATTATTCTTGGCGCCTTTGTCTTTGGCGAACGGTTGCAGGCCAAGCAGCTGGCGGGGATTACCCTTGCCGTATTTGGCGTACTGGTGCTGGTTGAGGCCAGCCTGAACGGGCAGCATGTGGCGCTACTTGGTTTTATGCTGACCCTGGCTGCGGGGCTGAGCTGGGCCTGCGGGAATATTTTCAACAAGCTGATTATGCAGCACGAAGCACGCCCGCCGGTGATGTCGCTGGTGGTCTGGAGCGCGCTGATCCCTGTCATTCCGTTTATGGTGGCATCAGCTATTTTGGATGGCCCGGTCGTCATGCTGGACAGCCTGGTGAATATCGACCTGACCACGATTTTGTCGCTGGTTTACCTGGCATTTGTGGCCACCATCATTGGCTACGGTATCTGGGGATCGTTACTTGGTCGCTATGAAACCTGGCGCGTGGCACCGCTCTCTTTGCTGGTTCCGGTCGTCGGTATTGCCAGCGCCGCGGTATTGTTGGGGGAGAAACTCAGTGCGTTGCAGCTGCTTGGCGCGGTGCTGATTATGGCCGGGCTGTATATCAACGTGTTTGGCTTGCGTTTGCGTCGGGCGACGCAGGTGAGAAATTAAGACAAAAAAAAGCCCCGCATCAGCGGGGCAAAACGAATCAGTGGTCGCGCTGGTTGTAATACGGCACGCCTAATTCGTCGGATTTGTCGCTACCAGCACCCATATGGTTGAAATCGAAAGGTGTCTGATTATTGGCAGAGGGCATGATCATCGCATCGCGATTGTTCTGCTGAGCTGCCTGTGGGGTTTGCTCCGCGAAGGTCTGGCTGGAGACAAGCACCAGCAAGGCGAGGGCGGCGGAGACGGTGAATTTCATGATTTCCTCGGTTACGTCTTAAAGGCGATGTTTAGCTACAGTGATTCAACTGCAATGTTTCAGCGGATACAGGTATCGGGATTCACCCGGCATACTGGTGATTCGATACTTATGAGGCGGCACGTCGAAGTAGTTCTTAAACGTACGCGTTAAGGTCTGTTGTGATTCAAACCCATACCGCTCCGCCAGATAAAGGATCGGTTCATTGCTTTCTTTGAGCTTCTGGGCAATTTCCGTCAGCTTACGGCTGCGAATGTATTGTCCTAATGAATGACCGGTCTCTTTTTTAAACATCCGTTGCAGGTGCCATTTTGAGTAACCTGAACGCTCTGACACTTTCTCAAGGGAGAGCGGCGATTCCAGGTTATCTTCGATCCAGTCCAAAATGCTATGAATAGTGATAGCGTCAGTATTGCGTCTGGACATCGTCATACCTCTTTCTGTATTACGGCAGTATTTTCTTAAGCAAGTGCTCAAGTGTTGCCACTTCATCCGCCGTTAAGTTTTTTGTTAGTTCCTGGTGCGTTGTTTGTCCTACTAATTGATGACATTGCTCACACATCGCCGCGCCGTCGCTGGTCAGTTTCACCAGTACGCCGCGTTTGTCATTCGGGTTAGGGCTTCGTTCTATCCATCCTTTGCAGACGAGTCGATCCAGCATTCGAGTCAGGGCACCGAGATCTACAGAGAGCACCTTTTTCAGCTCTACCGGCGTAATACACACTTCGCAGCGAATGGAACACAGCACTTTGAACTGTGTTGCGGTGATATCCAGCGGAGACAGGTATTCATTAAGCAGGCGATCTTTTTTCTGATTAACCATATGGATAAGGCGACCCAGTGGAATAATTTCGTTAAAGAGGTCACTGGTGCTTTTCACAATGGTTGCCCTGGCAAGTAGTTAGTCACGGCAGATATTATTGCTCAGGCAAGTATAAGTCAACTGAATGGATCGGCCGATGCCACGAATTGCTAAAACGTTTCATGAACTTTTTTTTGTGGCTTTCAAATCATAAACATAACGGACAGTTATGATTCAGCAGCGTAAATAATCCTTACGTTGTGCTAATGGCTGAAATGCCCTGTTTCACCCTATAATTGCGGTGTTGAATGATGGATAAGGACGACGACGCACGATGTTGGATTTGATTAAAGCAATAAGTCTTGGGCTGGTGGTTTTACTGCCGCTGGCTAACCCGTTGACGACGGTTGCGCTGTTTTTAGGGCTGGCAGGGAATATGAACAGCGCAGAGCGCAATCATCAGTCGATGATGGCCTCTGTGTACGTTTTTGCGATCATGATGGTGGCGTATTACGCCGGACAACTGGTGATGAACACCTTCGGGATCTCGATTCCGGGTCTGCGTATTGCGGGCGGGCTGATTGTTGCCTTTATCGGTTTTCGGATGCTGTTCCCGGCGCAAAAGGCGCATGAGTCGCCGGAAGCAAAAAGTAAATCCGAGGAGATGGAAACGGAGCCTTCCGCCAACATTGCCTTCGTCCCCTTAGCGATGCCAAGCACCGCAGGGCCAGGGACGATAGCGATGATCATCAGTTCTGCCTCAACGGTACGTGACGGCAGCACTTTCCCTGAGTGGGTTATCACGGTGGCACCGCCAATCATCTTTGCGCTTATCGGGATTATTGTGTGGGGCTCTTTGCGCAGTTCTGGCGCGATTATGCGTTGGGTAGGCAAGGGGGGTATTGAAGCTATCTCTCGTCTGATGGGCTTCCTGCTGGTCTGTATGGGCGTGCAGTTTATTATTAACGGCGTGCTGGAAATTATTAAAACCTATCATTGATGTTTTGCCCGGCGGCGCGTTGCTTGCACGGGCCTACGGGTTTTGTAGGCCGGGTAAGGCGAAGCCGCTACCCGGCACAAACAAACGTCACCCATGCTGGCCTTGTTCTTCCATCGCCACTGGCCATTTGCGGAAAATCAGCACCGACCAGATAAACGCCGCCAGTGCCGGGATTGCGCCAATATAGCCAATCGACGCCATCGTAAAGTGCAGGCTTATCTGATTGCCCACCAGCGCACCTGCACCGATCCCAATGTTAAATATCCCGGAGAACAGCGCCATGGCCACGTCGGTGGCGTCGGGGGCAAGCGCCAGAACTTTAACCTGCATTCCCAGGCCGATAATCATGATCGCCACGCCCCAGAAAATACTCAACACGGCAAGATGCATTTCGCTGTTTGCCGCAGGCATCAGCAGAAGCAGGCATGCCAGCAGCAGGCCAATGGCACTGCTCACCAGCAGCGATGCGTGCTGATTACCCAGTTTCCCGAACAGCACGCTGCCGATGATGCCTGCGCCACCCAGGATCAGCAGTAGCACGGTGGCAAAGTTTGCACTAAAACCGGCCACGGTCTGCACAAACGGCTCAATATAGCTGTAGGCCGTATAGTGCGCCGTCACCACCACCACGGTGAGCAGATAGATACTCATCAGCGCAGGGCGGCGGAATAGCAGCGGCAGACTTTTCAGTGAACCAGAGTGTTCGCTTGGCATTTTTGGCAGCAGTTTGATCAGGCACAGCAGCGTAACCAGGGCGCCCACGCCAATGGCGAAGAAGGTGGTACGCCAGCCAAAGTATTGTCCCACCACTCGACCAATCGGCAAGCCTAAAACCATCGCCAGCGCGGTACCGGTTGCGATCAGGCTTAACGCCTGGGCGCGCTTACCGGCAGGGGCGAGTCGGATGGCTAACGAGGCGGTGATTGACCAGAACACCGCGTGGGCAAAGGCAATCCCGATGCGGCTTATCACCAGCACGGTAAAGTTCCAGGCCATAAACGACAGCACGTGGCTGGCGATAAATAAGGCGAACAACCCAATCAGCAGTTTGCGCCGCTCCATCTGGCTGGTCAGCAGCATAAACGGCAGCGACATCATTCCCACCACCCAGGCGTAAATGGTCAGCATGATGCCAACCTGAGCGGTCTCCATCTGGAAACTCTCCGCAATGTCGGACAACAGTCCAACAGGGACAAATTCAGTGGTATTGAAGATAAACGCTGCGATGGCAAGCGTGACCACACGTAGCCACGCGACCTTGCGGGAAACTGTGTTTGTTGTCATAGAGATGTCTGGAACCGTTGCCTGGAGGATGTGACGGGGATCTTAAAGCGTTAAATGGCTAAAACTCAATCATTATGTGACTCAGATCTCAAAATTTACCTTATGACAGCGGTAGCGAAGGCGGGTGTTTTCATTGAATATAAAGAACAACACAATAAAAACAGGGGGCATGATAATGCAGGAGATTGATTTTTATCTGGTTGATGCGTTCAGCGATATCGCGTTTGGGGGCAATCCAGCGGCAGTCTGCCCGTTAAAGGAGTGGCTACCGGATGAGACGTTACTCAAGATGGCGCAGCAGCATAACCAGTCGGAAACCGCGTTTTTTGTGTGCAGCAAGGGCGGTATCGAGCTTCGCTGGTTCACCACCGTAACGGAGGTCAATCTCTGCGGTCATGCAACGCTCGCCAGTGCGTATGTATTGTTTAACGAACTGGGTTACCCCGATTCACGTATTCATTTCGATACAGCCTCTGGTCGTCTGACCGTCAGCCGCGAAGGTGACTGGATGACGCTGGATTTCCCGGCCTGCCCAACTCAGGCACAAACCCCGCCGCCAGAGTTGCTTTCGGCTCTTGGGATAAGCCACTATGTTGAAGCGCGCAAAGGCCGGGCCTGGGTTATTGTGCTGGAAAACCAACAGCAGGTGGAAGCGGTCACGCCGAACATCTCAGCGATGACGCCAGGTGAGCATAAGGTCGCCGTTACTGCACGCGGTAACGGGCAATACGATTTTGTCAGCCGCTTTTTCTCGCCGGGCGTTGCCGTCTGGGAAGATCCAGTAACCGGTTCATCGCACACCATGCTTATTCCATACTGGAGCGAGAAACTGGGGAAATCCTCGCTGTTCGCCCGCCAGATATCAGCCCGCGGCGGTGATGTCCGCTGTGAACTGAATGGGCAACGCGTACTGATGGGCGGCCAGGCGTCGCTGTATCTGAAAGGCACCGTATTTTTGCGCTAAAAACATATAACAACAGGGGAAGAGACAATGCAGGAAATTGATTTTTATCTGGTAGATGCCTTTAGCGACACCTCTTTTGGCGGCAACGCAGCAGCCGTTTGCCCGCTGGAAGCGTGGTTGCCGGACGAAACGTTGCTCAAAATGGCGCAGCAGCACAACCAGTCGGAGACCGCGTTCTTTGTACACACGGATGACGGGTTTGAGCTGCGCTGGTTCACCACCCTCGATGAGATCGACCTCTGTGGACACGCCACCCTGGCAGCCTCCCATGTCATTTTTGAATATCTCAACTATCCGCATACGGAAATCAAATTCTCCACCCGTTTTGTTGGCAACCTGACGGTAAAACGTCACGGTGACTGGCTGACACTGAACTTCCCGGCATGGTCTACGGAGGTGGTGGACAATCCTCCGGCGTTACTCTTCAGCGCGCTGGGTATCAGCAGTGCAAAAGAGGTGCGTGTAGGGCGTGATTACATGGTGGTGCTGGAAAACCAGCAGCAGGTGGAAGCCATTACGCCGGATATCCCGGCGATGATCCCGCTGGATAAAATGGTCTGCATCACCGCACCGGGTGACCAGTATGATTTTGTCAGCCGCTTCTTCTGCCCGGGAGAAGGGGTGCCGGAAGATCCGGTGACCGGTTCAGCGCACAGCATGTTGATCCCGTACTGGAGTGAGAAACTGGGCAAAACCCAGTTAAACGCCCGCCAGGTTTCCCGGCGGGGCGGAGATTTGCGCTGCGAATTGCAGGGCGATCGCGTGTTGATTGGCGGACAAGCCACGCTGTATCTGAAAGGGCGTATTTATCTGCGTTAACTGAGTGATGCTCCGCCCGTCATCCCTGTTTTCTGGTCAGGGCAGACGGGCGATATTGTTTTTAATCACCTCAACAGAGTGGCGGAATTTGGTCTGTTCTTCTTCCGCCAGCTGTAATTCAATAATCTGCTGCACGCCGCCCTGAGCCAGTACCGCAGGTACCCCAATCGCCACGCCATTTACGCCGTACTCACCGTCCAGAATGCAGGAAATCGCCAGCGCGCGGTGGCTGCCGGTAAAAATGTTGCGGCAAATCTCGGCAATAGTTCCGGCGATCCCGTATTCCGTGCAGCCCTTGCGGTTGTAAATCTCAAACCCCAGTTTGCGGACTTTTTCCGCCAGTTGCTCTTTATCGAGCGCTTTCCCGGTATGGCGCTGGTAGACCCCGGCAATGGGGGAACCGTAAACCGACGAGTGCGACCAGACCGGGAACTGGGTATCCCCATGCTCTCCCAGAATAAAGGCATCAATACTTTGCGCGCCAATATCCAGTTCCTGCGCCAGCGTGCGGCGAAGACGGGTGGTATCGAGCCACACGCCGGTACCGATAACCTGATGGCGTGGCAAACCAGACAGTTTCCACACCTGCCAGGTAATGATGTCACACGGGTTGGTGGCAATCAGAAAAATGCCCTTAAAGCCGTTTTCCATCATCTGCGGGACAATGCTTTTCACAATACGCGCGGTACTGTTCAGTTCATCAAGACGAGTTTGCCCCGGTTTCAGCGCACCGCCCGAAACGGTGATCACCGCGATATCGACATCGGCACACTCGCTGGCATCGCGTGTTGAAATCGTCATCATCCCCGGCATATAGGCGGCCGCATCACTGAGATCCTGCGCATGGCCCTGGGCCCGCTCGCGGTTTAAATCAACAAGGATCAGCTCTTCACAAATGTTCTGGTTGAGCAGGGCGTAGGCGGCAGAGGCACCCACGTTTCCTGCACCAATAATCATCACTTTACGGGCTTTGGTGTTCATTCGTTTTCCACTGTGATTAAACGGCTTCTGTACACAAAATTACTGCCGGACGGGGTGGCGTGCAACAGGTGAAGAGACGCATAAGTTAATCCTATGAAGCACCCCTAAGTGGCTGCGCTATTTTGAAATAAAGATGAAATAAAAAGATAAGGAACCGGCTATGTACTCTATTACCTCTGAATCGTCACACCATCCTGACATCATCAATCTGATTGCGGCGCTTGATCGTTATCAGAGCGAACTCTATCCGGCGGAAAGTAACCATCTGCTTGATTTATCGGAGCTGACAGAAGAGAACCTGATCCTGATGGTTATTCGTGACCAGCAGCTGACGGCCGTGGGATGTGGTGCGGTAGTGCTGAACGGTGACGGCACAGGCGAAATGAAGCGGGTGTACATTGATCCAACCCATCGCGGGCAACATCTGGGGGAAACGCTGTTAGCCGCGCTGGAAGATGAAGCGTTGAGCCGCCACTGCCATACCGTGCGGCTGGAAACGGGGATCAAACAACATGCGGCGGTGCGGCTTTATGAGCGCTGTGGCTACGAAATGCGCCCGCCGTTTGCCCCGTATACTGCCGATCCCCTGAGCCTGTTTATGGAGAAGGCGCTGGTGGTTGACGTTCGTTTAGCAGCGCTATAAACGCCTCCAGTTGGCGGGTCATTGCACCGCGTCGCCACACCAGCCAGGTGGTGAGCCAGCGCCAGTTTTCTGCCAATGGCCACGCCTCAACCTGATGATGCCCCGGCATACTTTCCAGCATTGAACGGGGCATCAGCGCAATACCTGCGCCAGCGATAACGCAGGCCAGCATCCCGTGATAGGACTCCATCTCATGAATACGCCCGGGCATCGCCCGGTCAGCATGGAACCAGCTTTCCAGATGCCGCCTGTAAGAGCAGTTGGCGCGAAATGCATACACATCACGGCCGCTCACCTCTGTGGCCCGCGAAATCTCAGGATGTCCCGCCGCGGCAACCAGCATCATCTCTTCCCGGTAAACCGGCATTCCTTCCAGCTCCGGGTGCGATAACGGCCCGTCGACAAAGGCGGCGCTGAGCGTACCCTCCAGAACACCGTCAATCATGGTCCCGGATGGCCCGGTAGAGAGGGCAAACTGAATACGTGGGTAGCGCTGGTTAAACTGGGCCAGACTTTCCGGGATGCGCACGGCGGCGGTACTTTCCAGCGCGCCGAGCGCAAATAATCCCTGGGGCTCATCGCCCGCCACGACCATGCGTGCTTCGTCAACCAGCGCCAGGATCTGCTTGCTGTAGCGCAGGAAGTTGTGCCCGGCGGGCGAAAGCCGCAGGCGCTGGTTCTCACGAATAAACAGCTCAACGCCCAGATCCGCTTCAAGCTGACGGATACGGGTGGTGAGGTTAGACGGAACGCGATGCACCTTTTGCGCGGCCTGGGTAATGCTGCCGGTCTGCGCAACGGCGTTAAACATTTCAAGCTGAGTTAAGTCCATGCCATTCTCGATTCGTGAATAAGGTGGTTAGTATTATTCATTTTTAAGAAATAGCAGAGTGGGCCACAATGAATCAACTGTTATTGCATGGAGATAATCATGACACATTCACCTGCCACACATGCGCTGTCTGTTAACCCGGCCACCGGCGAAACCCTGGCGGCTTATCCGTGGGCATCGCAAGACGACGTCGACCAGGCGATTGCGCTGGCCGAGGCCGGTTTCCGTCAATGGCGCAACGAAACGGTCGCTCACCGTGCGCAAAAACTGCGTGACTTAGGTGCTGCACTTCGCCAGCGTGCCGAAGAGATGGCGCAAATGATGTCCCGTGAGATGGGTAAGCCCATTGCTCAGGCTCGCGGTGAAGTGACCAAATCCGCCAACCTTTGCGACTGGTATGCCGAACATGGCCCGGCAATGCTGAAAGCGGAAGCCACTCAGGTCGAAAACCACAACGCGGTCATTGAATATCGCCCGCTGGGGCCAATCCTGGCCGTGATGCCGTGGAACTTCCCGCTCTGGCAGGTTCTGCGCGGTGCGGTACCTATCCTGCTTGCCGGTAACAGCTATCTGCTGAAACACGCGCCGAACGTGCTGGGCTCGGCTTCGCTTATTGGCGAAATTTTTGCCGATGCCCGCTTCCCGCAAGGTGTGTTTGGCTGGGTCAATGCCACTAACGAGGGCGTAAGCCAGGCGATTAACGATCGTCGTATTGCAGCCGTCACCGTGACCGGCAGCGTGCGTGCCGGGGCGGCGATTGGTGCGCAGGCTGGGGCGGCGCTGAAAAAATGTGTGCTGGAGCTGGGGGGATCGGATCCCTTTATTGTTCTGAACGACGCCGATATGGATCTGGCAGTGAAAGCGGCAGTGGCCGGGCGGTATCAAAATACCGGGCAGGTGTGCGCGGCGGCGAAGCGCTTTATCGTGGAAGAGGGCATTGCCGATGCCTTTACCCAACGTTTTGTTGCAGCCACGGCTGCGCTGAAGATGGGTGCACCGGATCAAGAAGAAAACTATGTCGGCCCGATGGCGCGTTACGATCTGCGTGATGAGCTGCATCAGCAGGTTCTGACGTCCCTTGCCGAAGGCGCAACCCTTCTGCTGGGCGGTGAGAAAATTGCGGGTGAGGGTAACTATTACGCCCCGACGGTGCTGGGCAATGTCACCCCGGAAATGACCGCGTTTCGTCAGGAGCTGTTTGGCCCGGTGGCCGCCATTACGGTGGCGAAAGATCCTGCTCATGCCCTGGCGCTCGCCAATGACAGCGACTTTGGTTTGTCGGCGACGGTATTTACCGCAAGCGATGCTCTGGCTGAGACATTCTCCCGGGAGCTGGAGTGCGGCGGCGTGTTTATCAATGGCTATAGCGCCAGCGATGCCCGCGTGGCCTTTGGCGGCGTGAAGAAAAGCGGTTTCGGGCGGGAGCTTTCTCACTTCGGTTTGCACGAGTTTTGTAATGTGCAGACAGTGTGGAAGGATCGCGTCTAATTTAATCAATACCTTATCAAGCCGGGCAGGCATTATCGCTGCCCGGCAATTCCTGCCCTCTGTCATTTTTCTGCAATGGTTCTGTCATTTTCGTTTCGTAGACTCCTTCGCGTCTAAGATATTGTTACAGAAGAAAATTATGAACCTAACGCAAATTTTTCGCCGTATTGCGCAGCGCATCATTCCACGTCAGTTTGGATTGCTGGCCGGCATCTTTTGTATTATTGGGCTTTTCTCCGCACTGCAACTTTCCTCTTCATTCTTGCTTACCGCCTCTCTTCGCGAAGCACAACGCAACGAACAGCATAATCAGCTGGCCTACCAGCAACAGGGAAAGCTGGATCAGGCGCGCGTGTCATTGCTGGCCGCCAGCGATTTACTGAACCGCTCGGGTGTGTACTTTATGCAGGATAAAGAGACGGGCTCTGACGGCAGCTGGCACAGCCTGATGGATGAAGCGCAAAAGGCGCTCGATGCATCGCAGCAGGCGTGGAAAGCATGGCTGGCGCTGAACCCGCCGAAAGATGAAGCGCTGGTGAACAGCTACCAGCTTTTCTATGGCGCCATCAAAGAGCAGGCCGAAGGGCTTATCAAAACCAATTCCATCGATGCCTTTTTCGCGGTACCCGCACAGGCCTTTCAGACCGATTTCAACGATAACTATGCCCGCTTCCAGCAGATAAGCGAAAAGCAGGCCACAGAGGGGCGACAATCCTTAATGGAGCGCCTGTCCGGGTTACAAACGTTGTTCCTGTTTGCCCCGCTGGTGCTGCTGGCGATTGTTATTGTGGTCTGGTTTGGTATGGCGAAGTGGGTCATTACCCCGCTGCGTCGTCTGATTGGCCATATTAATCAGCTTGCGGCGGGGGATTTGTCTGCCAGTTCGCCGGATGTGACACACTTTAACCGTGAAATAGGGCAACTGAGCGACAGCATTTTCACCATGCAGCAGGGATTACAGCAGCTGGTTACCCAGGTGAGTGAGGCAACCACCTCAATGGTTGAGAATATTGGTTCGCTTGCGCAGGGTAATCAGAAGCTTTATCAGCAGTCGGCGCGCCAGGCAAAAGAGCTGGAAGAGGTGACGGCGCATATTGCCTCGCTGGAAACCCATGTCGAGGGCAATACCGGTTATGCGAAGCTTGCCAGTTCACGAGCTGACGAAGCGCGGGAAGCGGCAGCCGGTGGCGATCAGATGATGTCCACTGTTAATGCCTCAATGCAGGCGCTCGTTGAGCGATCGTCAGAAATGCGCGGGATCGTCTCTATGATCGACAACGTGGCGTTTCAGACCAACATTCTGGCGCTGAATGCGGCTATTGAGGCGGCTCATGCGGGTAATCAGGGGCGGGGCTTTGCGGTGGTAGCCAGAGAAGTAGGATTACTGGCGCGTAAAAGCAGCCATTCTACCCAAACGATTCAGGAGCTGATTAATCACTCCTTGCAGGGGATAGAAGACGGATCTAAAGCGGTGACCCGTCTTGAGGATAATCTGCAACAGGTGACCGGTCTGGTGGGGAATTTAAGCAGTTTGCTGAATGATATCTCGGTGGCCACCATGAGCCAGGGGGAGAGTATTCATCTGATGACCCGTCAGCTTCAGGCGCTAAACCAGGTATCACGTCAGACGGATGTGCTGGTGTCTGGCGCGTCACAGGCTTCCGATCGTTTGCATCAGGAGTCCGACATTTTACTCCAGGCAGTATCGCGTTTTCGTCTTCCCGCCTGACGCGATAGATAAGCCTCTGTTATACTCGCAGCCCGTTTTAGCCTGAGGGCAAGGAGCAAAGTGTGGCTGCGGTCATCCATAATGAGATGCTGGAAGAGATTCTGGCGCAGGTTCGTCCATTACTGGGGCAGGGAAAGGTTGCCGACTATATTCCGGCGCTGGCATCGGTCAGCGGCAATAAACTTGGCATCGCCATTTGTACGGTGGATGGACAGCGCTATCAGGCAGGAGACGCCACAGAACGCTTTTCTATTCAGTCGATTTCGAAAGTGCTGAGTCTGGTGGCGGCAATGCGCCAGTACGACGAAGATGACATCTGGCAGCGCGTGGGTAAGGATCCGTCCGGACAGCCCTTTAACTCACTGCTACAGCTGGAAATTGAACACGGCAAACCGCGTAACCCCTTTATTAATGCCGGGGCGCTGGTGGTGTGCGATATGCTGCAAAGCCGCCTGAGTGCACCGCGTCAGCGAATGCTCGAAATTGTCCGTTTGCTCTGTGGTGTGCAGGATATTACCTACGATCCCGTTGTGGCCCGCTCTGAGTTTGAGCACTCTGCCCGCAACGCCGCCATTGCCTGGCTGATGAAATCCTTCGGCAATTTCCATAATGATGTTGCAACGGTTCTGCAAAATTACTTTCATTATTGTGCGTTGAAAATGAGCTGTGTCGAACTGGCCCAGACGTTTTTGTTCCTGGCGCATCAGGGATACGCATCGCATCTGTCTCAGGAAGTGGTTTCGCCAATGCAGGCGCGTCAGATTAATGCCTTGATGGCGACCAGCGGTATGTATCAGAACGCGGGGGAATTCGCCTGGCGCGTTGGCCTGCCGGCAAAATCCGGCGTGGGCGGTGGCGTAGTGGCGATTGTGCCGCATGAGATGGCGATTGCCGTCTGGAGCCCGGAACTGGATGAAACGGGTAACTCGCTGGCGGGCGTGGCGGTACTGGAGCAACTCACGCAGCGACTGGGGCGTTCCGTGTACTGATGTCGACACTTAATCCATTATTTACCCGACTGGCGCGTTCCACATTTCGTTCGCGCTTTCGCCTGGGGCCTAAAGAGCGGCAATACTGCTGGGATAAAGGTGCTGACACCATTGACCAGCACGCCGCGGACTTCGTCGCTAAAAGACTGGCGCCTGCTTATCCGGCAAATGACGGAAAACAAACGCCCATGCGCGGCCATCCGGTATTTATCGCGCAACATGCTACCGCAACCTGTTGTCGGGGGTGCCTGGAAAAATGGCATCATATCCCGCAGGGCGTAGTGCTTGATGCACAGCAACAACAATATATTGTCGGCGTAATACATCACTGGCTGGTATTGCAGATGAACCCCCAAAATTGACGAGTTATTATCCGGTTCTATATGTGCTATAGATGGATGTTAGGTTATTCCCGTTCATGCTGATGACCACAAATAATTGCGGCAAGCAATTATATGGATTGATATTTAATGTCTTCTGCAATCGCGTCGTTCAAGCTTTTTCGTCCAGATAGCCCTCTGCGAAATGCGGTGGGGATATTCGTACTCACCACATTGTTTTATTTTGTGGGGGCTGAGTTACGCCTGGTGGAAGCGTTATCTCTCTTCTGGCCGCTGAATGGCGTGATGGCGGGGGTATTTGCCCGTTACGCGTATCTTAATCGTCTGCATTATTACGCGGTGTCGTATGTCGCCATGCTGATGTACGACGCGGTCACCACCAGTTGGGGGATCGCGTCGGTAGTGATCAACCTGTCGAATATGGTCTTCATTGTGATCGTGGCCCTGCTGGTCATGCGTGACAAGCGGCTGCTGAAGGGCAGACCAGACCCGATTAATGCGCTGCGATTGTTTAATTATTGCCTGATCGCGGCCGTGTTCTGCGCATTGCTGGGGGCGTTTGGTTCGGTCGGGATTGACAGTAAAACCTTCTGGCCACTGTTTGCGGACTGGTTTAGCGAGCAGTTCTCAACCGGGGTGCTGATTGTGCCTTGTATGCTGACGGTGAAAATGCCGCAGCGGTTAATTCCGTCCTTGCCTGCACCGGAAAAATGCCTACCGGTTCTGGCGTTGATTATTTCGGTTGTGGCATCGGTTGTCATTGGTGGTGCCGGTAGTCTGGCTTTTCCGCTGCCTGCGCTTATCTGGTGTGCCGTGAGCTATTCGCTGCCCGCGACTTGCCTGCTGACCTTCCTGACTGGCGCCGTCGAAGTGATCCTGGTGGCGAACTCGATTATCAATATTGCTGTTGCAACGCCGCTTTCCACGCCCCTGATGTTTTCTGCTCGTCTTGGTATTGCGACCATGGCTATCTGCCCGGTGATGGTTTCCGTCAGCGTGGCGGCCATTAACTCGCTGATTAAACAAGTTTCGCTTCGTGCCGATTTCGATTTTCTGACCCATGTCTATTCCCGTTCGGGCCTGTATGAAGCGCTTAAGCGTGAAGAGGCCCATCGCCATCCTCGTTACCTGACGGTGATGCTGCTGGATATCGATTACTTCAAGAGCATTAATGATAACTACGGTCATGAGTGCGGGGACCGGGTACTGGCGACCTTTGCCCAGAAAGTGCAAAAGGTGGTGGGTGAAGAAGGGATGGTGGCACGCATGGGCGGCGAAGAGTTCGCGGTTGTGGTGAATTCCGGCGACGCCCGTAAAGGCATTGAACTGGCCGAACGCATTAGAGTTTCGATAGCAAACCATCCGTTTATCTGGCGGCAACAAACGCTCTTTATTACCGTGAGTATCGGTCTGGGGAGCGGTAAGTCGGAATCCTGGCAGCTGACAGAGGTCTTTACCCGGCTGATGGCCGAGGCGGACGATTATCTGTATCGTTCGAAAAAAGCAGGGCGAAATCGTACCAGTGCACGTTTGTCAGACGATTTGATCGTGGCGGAACCTGAGAGTGGAACATAACCGGTGTAAGCGTAACCACATTAGGTAGAATGCGACATTGATGTTAACGATTCGCTGATAAATTGCTTGCTACGCATTTTTAAGCTCAATAAGATACCGCAAGAAATATATCGGAAAAATCGTGGCATGAACGGAACTGACAAACTCAGTAACAATCCTCGCTTACCAGGAAGTCGGTTTGTCAAACGTATGTACCTGATGCGTATTCTCGGGACATTGCTCTGTTTTATTCCGATCCTCTGCGTCTTGATCGAACATCAACGTTCAGTCTGGCTAATGATTCTGCTGGGGGCGAATGCCTTTATCTGGCCGACGCTTGCCTGGTTTCGTTCACGAAAATCACTGATGCCTCTGGAGACAGAGCATCAAAATCTGGTGTTTGATGCCGGTGCGGGGGGCTTCTGGATTGCCATGATGGCGGTCAACCCGCTGCCCTCGGTGGTGATTGCCACCATTTTGCTTGCCGACCGGCTTTCTGCGGGCGGTTTTACGCTGATGAAGAGAGCCGCCGCCGCGATGCTGGGCGTGTTTCTTGTGAGCTGGCTGACCCAGGGAATGGCGGTCGATATGTTTGTCTCCCAGCGAACCATGTTCGCGACCTTACCCCTGATTGCCATTTACCTTATCGCCCTGAGCGTGCTCACCGACAGTATCGCGCTGCGTTTACGGATTAAAAGCCGCGAGCTTGAGCGCATCGCGATGATGGATCCGCTGCTGGATATCGCTAACCGGCGTTTGCTCGAAAAACGTATTGATAATGAGCTGAAGAAGCTTCAGCAGGCGTGCCGTGAATCGGCACTGATGTTTATCGACATCGACAATTTTAAGGAAGTGAACGACCGGTTTGGCCACAAGGTGGGAGATGCCATGCTGGCGACCGTTTCACAAATATTGCATCTGGCGACACGACCCGCCGACACTCCGGCGCGACTGGGGGGCGACGAGTTTGTTATCCTGCTGCCCGATACCACCATCGATGAGGCCCATATTGTGGCAACACGCATTATGGAAGCCACCGCGATAATGAAAGATGTGGCGCAAGAGGCCGTGCATTGCACGCTCAGTATTGGTATAGCGTGTGCCACGCGCGACATGAGAAGCGTTACCGACTGGCTACAGGCCGCAGATAGCGCGCTTTATCAGGCCAAGCGTGAAGGCAAGAACAGAATATTCGCACACTGAAAATGTCTCTGTTTAGGCTACGCTTTTAAGAGAACTAAGCGTCAGGAGACAGTATGAAAGCACCTGAATTCCCTGCAAATGAAACGGAACGTCTGAACTCTCTGCGAGAGTCAGGGCTTCTTGATATTGATGGCTCAGAAACCTTTGACCGGTTAACCCGGCTGGCAAAGCGTTTCTTCCAGGTCCCGCTGGTGATGGTCAACGTGGTGGCCGAACACGAGCTGGTGGCACGATCTATCGATGGCACTGCCAACTGCACTTATCCCCGCAATATTTCGTTTTGCGGCCACACTATCCTTCATTCCGCGCCGCTGGTGGTGGTTGATACCCACCTGGATGAACGCTTTGTAGATAATCCGCTGGTGACCGGGCAGCCGGGCATCCGGTTTTATGCCGGGATGCCGCTGCGCTTGCGCGATGGTGCCAGTGTGGGATCGCTGTGTCTTATCGATTACACGCCGCGCGAATTTTCAGATACCGATCTTTCCGTATTGAGCGATCTCGGTGCGCTGGTGGAGGATGAGTTTGCGGCCATCAGTGCGGCAACAACCGATGAACTGACCGGGTTATATAACCGGCGCGGGTTTAATCAGTTCGCTAATTTTGCGCTTTCTGTTGCCCGCCGCCGTGCTGAGCCGGTGACGCTGGGATGGATAGATCTGGATCAGTTCAAACAGATTAACGATCGGTTTGGGCATGAAGAGGGTGATAAAGCGTTAACCGCGATGGCTGAACTTTTACGGGCGTCGTTCCGCGAAGCTGATCTGCTGGTGCGCTTTGGCGGTGATGAGTTCGCCGTGCTGTTTGCCGATACGGATGAGCAGGGGGCGTGGATTGCCATGCAGTATCTTACTGAACAGGTTGCCCTGTATAACGACCGCAAGTTGCATCCCTGGCTGCTGAAGTTCTCCTGGGGCGTTAGCGAATTTGATCATAACCGCAACGATCAGCTGCAGTGGCTGAAAGATGCCGACGACAAGATGTTCACCATGAAGCGTCAGCGGGGACATTCCCGCTAACATAACAAAAGCCTATGCTTGCGCGCATTGCGTTAAATTATTGTTAAATGCAAAGTGAGGGGACTCAACACAAGGATATACAATGACAACCTCACTGACTCTCCACACTCTTTCCCGGGATGACGTGCTCGCGCATATTGATGCGCTGGCCGACATTCTCGAAAACTGCGTTAACGGCGGTGCTTCCGTCAGTTTTATGCTGCCATTTACCCACGAAAAAGCGTGTGCATTCTGGCTTGGCGTCGCGGAAAGCGTTGGCCGCCGGGAGCGCACCGTGCTGGCCTGTGCCGATGAGCAGGGTGAACTGATTGGTACGGTACAGCTGATAACCGATCAACCTGAAAACCAGCCTCACCGTGCGGATGTCGCAAAACTGCTGGTGCATGAGAAAGCGCGGCGTAAGGGCGCAGCGATGGCCCTGATGGAGGCCCTGGAAGCCGAGGCCAGAAAGCATGGCGTATCGGTACTGGTACTGGATACCTCTACAGGTAGCGGCGCAGAGACGTTTTACCAGCGTGCAGGCTGGCAAAAAGTGGGTGAAATCCCACGCTATGCCTTAATGCCTGACGGCGCGATGACGGCGACTTCGGTGTTCTATAAATTCTTGTGATTATTTTTCACAATTGCTTCATGAATTGATCAAAACAGGGGTCATGGTCGAAAAGTTTTGATAAGTTATTACACCAATCTTATCAGGCTGTATGACTAATCAAAAAAGGACCCCATTGTGAACACACTCAACCGTCGTGATTTCCCCGGTGCTCTCTACCCAGAACGTATCATTCAGTTTGGTGAAGGCAATTTCCTGCGCGCCTTCGTAGACTGGCAAATCGACCTGCTTAACGAACATACCGATCTTAACTCTGGCGTGGTCATTGTCCGCCCAATCAAGAGCGATTTCCCGCCGTCACTAAGCACTCAGGATGGCCTGTACACTACCATTATTCGTGGCCTGAACGAGCAGGGCGAAGCCGTTAGCGATGCGCGTCTTATCCGCTCTGTTAACCGCGAAATCAGCGTTTACGACCAGTACGATGAGTTTCTGAAACTGGCGCACAACCCAGACATGCGTTTCGTGTTCTCTAACACCACGGAAGCGGGCATCAGCTACCATGCTGACGACAAGTTTGACGATGCTCCGGCCGTGAGTTATCCGGCTAAGCTGACGCGTTTGCTGTTCGAACGTTTCAGCCACTTTAACGGCGCAGCGGATAAAGGCTGGATCATCATTCCGTGTGAGTTGATTGATTACAACGGTGACGCATTGCGTGAACTGGTACTGCGCTATGCGCAAGAGTGGGCGTTACCGGCGGCATTTACCCAATGGCTGAATGATGCAAACAGCTTCTGCTCCACGCTGGTTGACCGTATTGTTACCGGTTATCCGCGTGATGAAGTGGCCGCACTGGAAGCGCAACTGGGTTATCACGATGGTTTCCTTGATACTGCTGAGCACTTCTATCTGTTTGTTATTCAGGGCCCTAAATCACTTGCCAGCGAACTGCGTCTGGACAAATTGCCGCTTAACGTGCTGATTGTTGACGACATCAAACCGTATAAAGAGCGTAAGGTCGCTATCCTGAACGGTGCTCACACGGCGCTGGTTCCGGTTGCATTCCAGGCCGGTCTGGATACGGTGGGTGAAGCAATGAACGACGCTGAAGTGTGTGCGTTTGTTGAAAAAGCCATTTACGATGAGATCATTCCGGTGCTGGATTTGCCACGTGATGAGCTGGAATCCTTCGCCAGCGCGGTAACCGGGCGTTTCCGTAACCCATACATCAAGCACCAGTTGCTGTCTATCGCACTGAACGGCATGACGAAATTCCGTACCCGTATTCTTCCGCAGCTGCTGGCAGGGCAGAAAGCCACCGGTAAATTGCCTGCGCGTCTGACGTTTGCTCTGGCGGCACTGATTGCGTTCTACCGCGCTGAACGTCAGGGTGAAAGCTACCCGGTTCAGGACGATGCTCACTGGCTGGAACGCTATCAACAACTGTGGACGCAACACCACGACAAACAGATCAGCACCAGTGAACTGGTGAAATCTGTACTCAGCGTCAGCGAACACTGGGAGCAAGATCTCACTCAGGTTAACGGATTGGTAGAACAAGTTACGCTGGATCTGGATGCCATTCTGCATCAGGGGATGCGTGACGCGGTAAAACCGCTCTGCTAAGGTCTGAAATGCGCTTATTCTGAGCGGACAGACACGAGGGGAACAGCACATTTGGCTGTTCCCTTTATTTGAATAAACCATTAGTTACAACATCCTATTTACTCTCTTTTTAAAAAACAGACTTCAGCACCGTGCGGTCTGGGCTAATCAGTACAGAAAAAGCAATGTTCTATTAACATGCTTGCAACCGTGAAGGGGATCACGTTTAATAGCCGCGCTCATTACCTTTCTGAAGCTGACTATGATTGTTCGTCCTCAACAGCACTGGCTGCGTCTGATTTTTGTCTGGCACGGCTCTGTACTGCCTAAAATCTACACCCGGTTGTTTCTTAACTTCCTGCTTTCCATCGCCGTGATCCTGATGCTGCCGTGGTATACCTCGCTTGGCATCAAATTCACCGTTGCGCCGTTCAGTATCCTGGGTGTGGCCATCGCCATATTTCTGGGTTTCAAAAATAATGCCTGTTATTCGCGCTATGTAGAGGCTCGCCTGCTTTGGGGGCAACTGATGATAGCGGCACGCTCGCTGTTTCGCGAGGTAAAAAACACCTTGCCGGACGATCCGCATCTGGGGGAGTTTGTCCGCCTGCAAATTGCCTTTGCACATTGTTTAAGGATGACCCTGCGACGTCAACCGCAGGCAGAGCGGCTTACAGGCTATATGAGTGCTGACGATCTGCGTCGGGTGATGGATTCCAGTTCTCCGGCGAACCGCATCCTGCTGTTGATGGGGGAATGGCTTGCCGTAAGGCGCCGCGAAGGGCAGCTTTCCGACATTCTGTTCCACAGCCTGAATAACCGTCTCAACGACATGTCGGTTGTGCTTTCCGGCTGCGAGCGTATCGCCACCACACCGGTGCCGTTTGCCTATACGCTGATTTTGCACCGCACGGTGTACCTGTTCTGCATTATGCTGCCGTTCGCGCTGGTTGTGGACCTGCACTATATGACTCCGTTCGTCTCCGCGCTGATTTCATACACTTTTATCTCGCTGGATACGCTGGCAGAAGAGCTGGAAGATCCGTTTGGCACCGAAGACAACGATTTGCCGTTAGACGCCATCTGTAACGCGATGGAACGTGATCTGTTACAGATGAACGATGAAGAGGCGATACCAGAAAGAATGCTTCCAGATAAACACTATCAGCTGACGTAACGGGCATTCCACTCGTCGCGGGTGATCTCCCACAGCTCAGAGTCCAGCAAGCCGCTGACGTATTCTTTCTTTTCTGTTCTGATAAGTCTCATGCCGCTACTGGCAGAAATTCGCTGAGAGCGGCTATTTTCCGCCGCTTTCGGCGCCCGCAGCACCGGCTTATTCAGGGTGTTAAACCAGAAATCCGTTGCGGCAATGCTGGCTTCACGCATATAACCCTGACCTTGCCACTCTGGAGCCAGCCAAAAACCACGGTTGTTATCTTCGACGTCATACAGGCAGATAAGCCCCATCAGCTCGTCAGGGTCTTCCTGGCGGCGAAGCGTCCAGAACCAGGCCACGCCTTTCTCCACATCCGGCAAGGCAACATTGTTCACGTAATTTTCCGCGCCGTTATCCGGATAAGGCCAGGGGACCGTGGCCACCATATAACGCACAATTTCCCAGCGCGGATAGAGCCGCTGGATTTGCGGCGCATCTTCCGCCGTCAGCGGTTTCAGCAGTAAACGTTCCGTCTTTAACGTGGGTGTCGTCATCCGTTGATCTCCTTTTTTAAGCGTTATGCTTTTGTTTGCCTTCTGGTATTTTCATCTTTACCACATTCCATCATGGCGTGCTGTGTTTCATTCACTACTACTCTTTGCAGGGGGCGCAATGACATTAAGACAGGCAGAGCCGAAAGAGGCTGAAATACTCTGGAACATTCGCAATCAGGCGATCCGTTTTGGCTGTAAATCCAGTTACGATGCGGACGTGATCGCCCGCTGGACGCCGGAAGTGATGCCAGAACAGTACCGGCACATGGTGGTGGCTAACCCGTTTTATGTGGTTGAAGATGACAACGGAGAGATTGTTGCAACAGGGTACCTGGACCTGGAAACACATTGCATTGAGGCGATATTCACCTTGCCTTCGGCATCAGGAAAAGGGCTGGCAACACAGATTATCCATGCCCTGATCTCAGAGGCCAGAACGCGCGGAATGGCGCGTATAAGCCTCTCGTCAACGCCAAACGCGCACACCTTTTATCAAAAGCATGGCTTCGTCACGCTCAGGGAAAGTCATCATCTTTCCCGCATGGCGGAAGCGGAGTTACGCTGTTTTGAAATGGTTTTAGATCTGTAATGTGAGGAAAACATGGCAGTAACAGTAAGAGCTTTACGTGCAGAAGATTATCCGCAGTGGCGTCCACTCTGGGACGGTTACACGCATTTTTATGACTGCGAACTGGATGAGTCCGTCACCGCATCCACCTGGGAACGGGCGCTGAACCCGCACTCATCGATGTTTTGCCGGGTGGCAGAAAGCGAAGGCCGCGTGATTGGGTTGGCAATGTGTGTCCTGCACGAAGGCACATGGTCGACGGCACCCATTTGCTATCTCGAAGATCTGTTTGTGGATGCCGCGTTGCGTGGCGCCGGAACCGGTCATGCGCTGATCGATGCGCTAATGGAAGAGGGTAAGCGCGAAGGATGGTCAAAACTGTACTGGGTAACACGCCAGAACAACCCAGCGCGGAAACTGTATGACCGTTTCGGCGAAGCCGATGACTATGTTCGCTACCGTATTTCGCTGTAACGCTCCGCATAATTAGCCTGTGTTTGTATCACACTGTATCTGATGTTGAGATACATACACAGGCTTGCAAAAAAGCCGCTTCTACACACATCCGCTATACATAAATTTGTTGTGATATCCCCGTCAAACATACTCAAACGGAGATACCAACATGTTTACTCAATTCACTTCCTCAGCATTAGCATTGACCGTTTCACTTGGCACCGTGATGTCCTGCCAGGCTGAAGTCACCGGCAAAGATTACACCGCCGCGTTTAACCAGGTTCATCAGATTAACGCAGGCGATCTGAACGTGGGTTATGTAGATATCGGCCCGAAAGATGGACAGCCGGTTATCCTGTTACACGGCTGGCCGTATGATATTCACAGTTATGCCGATGTTGCTCCCGCGCTGGCGGCGAAAGGTTATCGGGTCATTGTGCCTTCTCTGCGTGGTTATGGCACAACACGTTTTCTGTCAGACAAAACGCCGCGTAATGGCCAACCTTCCGCCCTGGCAAAAGACATTGTGAATCTGATGGATGCGCTGAATATCAAACAGGCCGTGTTTGCCGGGTACGACTGGGGTGCTCGCACCGCAGATATCGTGGCTGCATTGTGGCCAGAACGCGTGAAATCGCTGGTTTCCGTTAGTGGTTATCTGATTGGCAGCCAGGCCGTCGGCAAACAGCCGCTGCCACCGAAAGCCGAGCTGCAATGGTGGTATCAGTTCTACTTTGCAACAGAACGCGGTGCGCAGGGTTATGCCAAAAACACCCACGACTTCGCCCGTTTAATCTGGTCTCAGGCTTCACCTGACTGGAAATTTAGCGATGCCACATTTAATGCCAGCGCCAAATCACTGGACAACCCTGACCACGTTGCCGTCACCCTCAGTAACTACCGCTGGCGCTTGGGTCTGGAAAAAGGCGAACACAAATACGACAGCTACGAACAAAAACTGGCGACATTACCGACCATCAGCGTACCGACCATCACCATTGAAGGCGGTAACAACGGCGCGCCACATCCGGCACCTGAAGCGTACGCCAATAAATTTACCGGCAAATATGAACACCGTACCTTTGGGGCAACCGTTGGTCACAATCCTCCGCAGGAAGATCCGCAAGATTTCGTGAAAGCGGTCGTCGACGCGGACAAGCTCTGAAATGTGCTATTTTCAATACGTTACCCTTCATTCAGGAGCGTTCGGTGGAGCATATTGATCATATCCTTGTCGTCGATGACGACAGGGATATTCGTGAGTTAATCGTCGATTATCTTGTGAAGTCTGGCTATCACGCGTCTGGTGCCGCCAACGGCAAAGAGATGCGTGTGATTCTGGATAAACAGCATGTCGATTTGTTGGTACTGGATGTGATGATGCCCGGCGATGACGGGCTCACGCTTTGCCGCCAGTTGCGCAGCAGTAAGCATAAAGATCTGCCGATTTTAATGCTGACCGCGCGCAACGAAGATACCGACCGCATCCTCGGGCTGGAAATGGGGGCGGACGACTATGTGGTGAAGCCCTTCGTTGCCCGAGAGTTGCTGGCGCGGATCAAAGCCATTTTGCGTCGTTTCCGTACCATGCCGCCCAATCTACAGGTCACGGAGGCCGGACGGTTAGTGGTGTTCGGTGAATGGCAACTGGACACCGTTGCCCGCCATCTGATTGATAACGAAGGCATGATAGTGGCGCTAAGCGGGGCGGAATACCGGCTATTACGCGTGTTCCTTGACCACCCCCAGCGCGTGCTGACGCGAGATCAACTGCTGAATCTGACCCAGGGACGCGATGCCGAACTGTTTGAACGCTCAATCGATCTTCTGGTCAGCCGTGTGCGACAGCGTCTTAACGAAGACGCCCGGACACCGGCCTACATCAAAACCGTGCGCAGCGAAGGTTACGTCTTTACGATGCCGGTCACCATCAAAGAGGCCAATGAATGAGACTCTGGCCGCGTTCGTTACTTGCGCGTCTGCTGATCATTGTCCTGGCGGGGCTTTTGCTGGCCAACTCGCTCAGTCTGACGCTGGTTATGTATGAGCGAATGCGCAGTGCCCGCACCGTGATGCTCGGCAATCTGGAATACGATGTGGCGACCAGCGTGGCGATCCTCGACCGGCTGCCGGCGAACGAACGCGCGGCCTGGCTACCCCGGCTCGAACGCGGCAATTATCGTTATATCCTGGGTGAGGGAGAGGCAGGTGCAGCCCCGCAGGATAAACGCTCTCAGGATGCGATCCGCACATTAACGGATACGCTTGCTGCCCAATACCCGCTGCGCTTCACGGCCGTTCCCGGGCCGGTTTCGCATATTCAGGCTCATCTGCAACTGCACGACGGCGCACCGCTCACGATCGACCTGATCCCGCGAATGCCACCGGTTGCAAGCTGGCTGCCGGTGGTGCTGGTTTTGCAACTGTTGCTTGTCGCGTTGTGCTCATGGATTGCGGTACGCCAGGTGGTGCGGCCATTTTCGCTGTTCACCCGTGCGGTTGATACGCTCGATCCTTCGGCCAACACCCCGATGACGGAGCAGGGGCCGGTTGAAGTTCACCGGGCGGCGCACGCCTTTAATGCCATGCAATCCCGTATTCAGGCTTATCTACGCGAGCGTACGCAAATTCTGGCCTCGATTTCACACGACCTCCAGACGCCAATCACCCGAATGAAGCTGCGCGTTGAAATGGCGGACCAACCTGAACTGCGTGATAAATTATTAAATGATTTAGATAATATGTCGCGCCTGGTACGGGAAGGTATTGCCTATGCCCGGTCATCAGAACCTCTGGAAGAAACCTCGTTAAAACTGGAGCTGAACGCCTGGATTAACAGCATCGTGTGCGACTACCAGGATATCGGTAAAAACGTGCAGTTTCAGGCAACAGACACACGCCTGCCGCTGACGACACGACCGCAGGCCTTGCGTCGTGTGATGACTAACTTGCTGGATAATGCACTTAAGTTTGGCGATCGTGCAGTTATTACCCTTAATGACCGTCAACCTGAACATATTGTCATTCATATCAGTGATAATGGGCCCGGCATTCCTGAAGCCGAGCTGGAAGCCGTATTGCAGCCCTTTTACCGGGTCGAAACGTCGCGCAATCGCGATACCGGCGGCACCGGATTAGGGCTGGCTATTGCCGCGCAGCTAACCGCCCAGCTTAATGGCACGCTGCAACTAAACAACCGCACGGAAGGCGGGCTGGACGTGGTTATCACCTTACCCCGCAGTTAATTGTACGGCTTTGTATCAAACAGGGAGCGGGATACAGAGCCTCACAAAACGCGTTGTCTTGCACATCGTCCGAACACATCAACACGCTGAAATGACCTCACTGCAACGTCGCAGATAATCTGTCCTGTGAGGTCATTATGTTTCTGATTATCGCTTTTCTGGGCGGGATGATAAGCCTGCTCAGCCCATGTACGCTTCCCGTGATCCCGCTGCTGTTTGCCGGGTTTCAGGGGCAATGCCGTCATCTTCTTGCGCTATTTGCCGGTATGATCGTGATGTTCACTCTGGTTGCCATGCTGGTGACGGTAGCCAGCGAGTGGATTGTGAACGCCACCCTGGTTGGGCGCTGGGTCGCGCTGCTGGTTCTGGCGATTGCGGCGCTGGCGTTAATCTTCCCACAGTTCGCCCAGCGTATTGCCGGGCCCGCGGTCAGCGCAGGGAATGCCCTGAATAACCGCAGCACGCAGACACGCGGAATGTTGTCTGCATTTCTGGCTGGACTTGCGGTTGGCCTGCTTTGGTCGCCCTGTGCCGGGCCGATCCTGGGAGCGATTTTCAGCATTAATATCGCCGGACATTCGTCCATTACGACCGGCGCGCTGCTGATTGCGTACGGCGGTGGGTGCGCTCTGATGCTGGCTCTGCTGGCAGCCGGAGGTCGCACGCTGATGGCGCCACTGAGAGCAAAATCGGCGCTGATGGCACGGTTACGCCAGGGGGCGGGCGTTGTGATGCTGGCGGCCGTTGCGTTCAATGCCACGGGTCTTACCTCAACCTTAAAAGGGGCGAATGGCCTTGCCGACAGCCTGGAAAATTCGCTGCTGAACCTGGCTAAACCTGCAACCGCGCAACCTAAATTACAGCCTGTAGTACAAGAGACACCGCGTAGCGACTTGCCTTCGTTGAGTGGTGGCACGGGCTGGATAAATGGCGACCCGGTCACCCCTGAATCTTTAAAAGGGAAGGTGGTGTTGATCGATTTCTGGACGTGGGATTGCATCAACTGCCAGCATACGCTGCCATATGTCCGTGACTGGGCGAACAAATACCAGTCTCAGGGCCTGGTGGTTATTGGGGTACACACGCCGGAATATCCCTGGGAGAAACCGCTCTCTTCGGTGAAAGATGCGGTGAATAAATGGCAGCTCCCGTACCGCGTTGTGGCGGACAACAACTACCAGATCTGGAACGCATTTGGGAACCAGTACTGGCCGGCACATTACTATTTCGATGCCAAAGGCCAGCTCCGTTATACCTCATTTGGCGAAGGAAATTATGACAAGCAAGAACAGGTGATTCAGCAACTGCTGAAAGAGGCCAGAACATAAAGTGATGGCGTGTCGCCTTAATATCTTTTTTTAAAGCGACACGCCTTAACAATATGTGCTTTTTAAATATTGGTTTTATTTTATTCATTCTTGGCGATTCGTGCGCTAATGATTTAATCGTTTTACATAGATTTACAACGATGGTAACTATATTGCCCTGCAACTGCTTTTGGCGTTGCAACAAATATAATAAGTGGCATATGACAGGGTATATAAAATGAAAATTAATCAACTGAGCGTGCTGATTGGCGCAGCGCTGCTCGCGACAACCGCACACGCAGCCGAAATTTATAATAAAGACGGTAATAAACTGGATCTGTATGGTTTAGTTTCTGCCGAACATTATTTCTCCGATAATGACAGCAGCGACTGGAATGGCGACCAGACCTACATGCGTCTTGGTTTCCGTGGTGAAACCCAGGTTAACGATCAAATCACCGGCTATGGCCAGTGGCAGATGCATATTAATGCTAACGGTGCAGAATCAGAAAGCAACAACCCACGTACCCGTTATGCTTTTGCTGGCCTGAAGTTCAAAGACTACGGCTCTATTGACTACGGTCGTAACAAGGGCGTGCTGTACGATTCCCTTGGTTATACCGACATGCAGCCTGAGTTCGATGGCATGACCTATGGCTCAGACCAGTTCATGTTTAGCCGTGCCAACGGCCTGCTGACCTACCGTAATACCGATTTCTTCGGTGCTGTAGATGGTCTGGATTTTGCCCTGCAATATCAGGGTAAAAATGACGGTGGCGGCGAGCCTGGCGTGCGCGACGTGTTACGTCAGAATGGTGATGGTTTTGGCGCATCTATTACTTATGATATCGGCGCTGGTTTCAGCATTGCCGGTTCCATGATGAGTGCTGACCGCTCTAACGAGCAAAATAACACCAGCGGTATTATGGGGCAGGGTAAACGCGCGGAAGCTTATTCCGGTGCAATTAAATATGATGCCAATAATATCTATCTGGCAGCTATGTTTACCCAGGCATATAACGCATCACGCTTTGGTTCGCATTCCAGCGACAGCGCCTATGGTTATGCGAATAAATCGCAAATCATGGAATTTTACGCGGGTTATCAATTTGATTTCGGTCTGCAACCATTTGTGGCGTATGACGTCCTGAAAGGTAAAAACCTGGGCAAAGCGGCAACAGGAAATACTTATGGTGACGAAGATCTGATCAAATATGTTGATTTCGGTGCAACGTATAACTTCAACAAAAACATTAATGTGTTTGTTGATTATATGGTTAACCTCGTCGATGAAGATAAATTTACCCGTGAAGCCGGGATCAACACCGACGATGTTGTTGCTGTAGGCGTCGTTTATCAGTTCTGATAAACGCCTCAGGGCACACGTTTAGCGACAATAAACAGTCGCGGAAAAGCCAGCAGTATCTGCCCGTTTTCCTGGAGCGGATACTGCTCTTCCAGCAGCTGATGGTAACGCTTCAGGAAATTCTTCTGCTCACTCTCGTTTAACTCCTGCAACCACGGGCGCAACCCGGTGGCGCTCACCCAGTCAATAATAGCCTGGTGCGAACTCATTTTGTGAAAGTAGGTTGTCCGCCAGATATCCACCTCACACCCGGCATCGGTCAAAATATCGTAATACGCATGTACGCCTGGCAAAGGTTCACGGCCACGGTCAGGGTAACCTTGCTCGTACGCCACTTCGCGCATCGAGACGTGCGTCGGCTCAAGCCAGTTGTCAGGCATCTGAATCGCCAGGACACCGTTTAAACGCAGCAGCGAAACAAGATGCGGTAACAGTGTGTAATGGTCAGGGATCCACTGCAAAGAGGCATTGGCGTAAATCAGGTTAAGTGGACGACCGGGTTTGTATTGGCGGATATCGGATTCAACAAAATGGCACTCTGGCAGCGCATTACGTGCTTCTTCCAGCATTGCTGGCGAATTATCCACGCCGGTAATGTCGGCCGTAGGCCAGCGCTGTTTTAACAGCGCCGTGCTATTACCCGGCCCGCAACCGAGATCAACGATTGTCGTGACATCGTCAAGGGGGACTCTGGCGAGCAGCTCAGCGGCGGGGCGTGTGCGTTCTGCTCCGTATTGCAGATAAAGCGAAGGGTTCCAGTCGGCCATTTGCGCATCTCCTGTTTTATTCTTCAGCAAGAATAGCATAGGCAGATACCTGCGCGGCGGCAGGTATCAGTCGTGCACGATGTTATAAAATGCCCTTCAGGGCAACGTGGTAGAGCAGCATGATGGTTTTACCATCGACGATAAGCCCGGTTTCGATTCCGTGTAACGCCTCTTCAAGCGTCAGCTCCAGCACTTCGATATCTTCACCTTCTGCCTTTATACCGCCACCAGCACTAGCCCGGTCGCGGGGCTGATACTCAGCAAGATAGAAATAGAGTTTTTCAGTAACTGAGCCCGGGCTCATGTACGCCTCGAAAACCTTCTGCACGCTGGATACACGAAAGCCGGTCTCTTCCTCTGCTTCGGCTTTGATTCTGCTTTCAGGATCCATGTTGTCCAGAAGCCCTGCCGCAGATTCAATCAGATAGCCATTATGTCCGTTGATAAACACCGGGAAGCGGAACTGACGGGTCAGGATCACCGTTTTTTTATCGCGGTTGTAGAGCAGGATCGTTGCGCCATTTCCCCGGTCATAGACTTCGCGCTGCTGTCTTTGCCATTCACCGTCGTGGCGTTGCAGGTCAAATGTGTATTTTTTCAGGATGTACCAGTTATCGGACAACGTCTTTGTTTCGATAATGCGTATTTCTGCATGTTTGATATGCACGATTGTATCTCCTCGCGTTGAGCTGTTATCATAATCAGCATAAACATGCATTTTCAAGATAAAGCGTGCAACATCAGGAAAAAGACGATGCTAACCAGCCAGCGAAAGCAATTGATCCTTGAAAAACTCGGTGCGGAGGGACAGGTTCTCTCAAGGGAACTGAGCCTCCATTTTGATGTGTCCGAAGATACCATCCGCCGCGACCTGCGCGAGCTGGCCGCAGAAGGGCGCCTGCAACGTGTTCACGGTGGTGCATTGCCATCGTCCACCGCAATTGCGCCGTTCTCCGAACGTAAGTCACTGAAAATTGATGCTAAAAAGAGTGTTGCCAGAAAAGGAGCACAGCTGATTTCGTCGGGGCAAGTGGTGATTGTGGATGGCGGAACAACCACCGCTGAACTGCTGACTTTTTTACCGCAGGATCTGCGCATTACCGTGGTGACGCATAGCCCGGGGGTTGCGCTGGGTCTGGTCGATCATCCGTGTATTGAGGTTATCCTGATTGGCGGGCGTCTGTATAAGCACTCGATTGTTACCGTGGGTGCCGCAGCCATTGAGGGCATTGGTAACATTCATGCCGATCTGTTCTTTATGGGCGTCACCGGTATTCACCCGGAAGCTGGCCTGACGACGGGCGATTATGAAGAAGCGTGCATCAAACGTGCATTTTCCGGCAGAGCAGCAGAAACCATCGTTCTGGCTTCGCCCGAGAAAATTAATACCGCATCGTCTTTTGTGATTGGTGACCTGTCGCTTATCAACACCGTCGTGGTGGAAAGCGATACCGATAAGTCCTGGATGAAGGCAGTCAGGGAAAAGGGCGTTTCCGTGATTACGACGGCTGATCCTGATAACGAATGATGTTGAATCCTTCCTGTTCTTCCGGGGCGATAAAGTAACGGGTGATCAGGTCGAATTGCTCATCGGTGGCCGCAAAATCATGCTCGCCAGAGGCATTTCTGGCGCGCAGCCGCGCTTTACAGATATCGTCTGCCACATCCAGAAAATGCAGCTGATGTGGAACCCCAGATTCACGGATAACCGTCATCATCCACTGGCGGTTAGCAACCGTGTTGGCCGGGAAATCGAGCACCACTGAGACTCCCGCCTTCAGTAACGCCACAAGATGCGGAGTGAGTGCCAGGCGTAATTTCCCCGCGCAACGGACATAGTCTGCCACGCTTGTCATCTGGTCGGCATAAAGCGCCGCAAGCCAGGTGTCCTCACTTATCACCACCGTACCAGGCGTTTTGCTCAGGCTCGCGGCCAGCGTGGATTTTCCGCTGGCGATTTTCCCGCAAAGAAGATGCAGTGTTGGCATCATATGCTCCGCTATGGACATGAAAATTCAGGATAGCGTGACTACGCTTAGGTGGAAACTGCCAAAAACGGTGAGCAGATTTTACGCTTAAGGAACAGACCATGTTTCAGAAGATGTGTGTAGCAACCCTGGCATGTTTTGCCGTGGTGAGTTGCTCGTCTCAGGGTTATCTCTCCCGTCAGGAAAAGAAATACCAGCGGGTTGATGCGGCGGCGCATCAGTGTTCGGAAGAGGTCAAAGAGAAAACGATCGACCTGGTGGCAAAGGGGAAGTCAACCCACAGTCGCTGGACGACGGTGAAATATGTTCTTTCGCCGGATGAGGAATTCACCACCCAGCGGGTACGCGTTGTTGAATACAGAACATCCACAATTTTAGATAACGGCGACCCGGGGCGAGCATGGAAGGCGTGTATGCACAGTAAAGATGCTCTGGTGCCTGAACTCGCTTTCTGACCGGGTCTCGTGTTCACCGTGCCTTTCATTGAAATCATTACCGTATTTTTGCCAGCTTTCACCGTTGGGTGTCGGTGACAAAAAGGTTATGCCTGTGGCGGCTACGTATACTCATGATTTTTATCCGAATAAGGAAAGAACATGACGGAACGTAATGTGTGTGATTTTGGGGCAGATCCCAGCGGTCAACAGGTATCAACGGCCGCCATTCAGCGGGCAATTGCCGAGACGGGCCATAACGATACTCTGGTGATCCCGGCAGGCCGCTTCCTTACCGGATCCCTTTTCCTGAAAAGTGGGATGACCCTACGCCTGGAGGCTGGCGCGCAGATTCTTGGTAGCCAGAGTCTGGATGACTATCCGCTGATTGATACCCGAGTGGCGGGCATTGATATGCGCTGGCCGGCGGCGATTATCAATATTATTGATTGCCATGATGTCAGTATCACCGGCGGCGGCACCATCGACGGGCAGGGGCTTGTCTGGTGGCAACGCTTCTGGGGGGATGACGAGCGCAGTGGCATGTTGGGCGATTACAGCGCCAGAGGCCTGCGCTGGGTGGTGGATTATGACTGCCAGCGACCGCGCAATATTCTGGTGTATGAAAGCGAGCGCATCGCGCTGCGTGATTTCACCAGCCGCGAATCGGGCTTCTGGAATGTGCATCTCTGCTATTCACGGCATATTGCACTCGACAGCGTTCAGATAAGCAATTCAGCAGGGCCAAGCACCGACGGCATTGATATCGATTCCTGCGAACAGGTACGGGTGGAGCGCTGTGTCGTCTCCTGTAATGACGACAATATTTGTATCAAAGCGGGGCGAGGACAGGAGGCGGCGTCAAAAGCCCGCAGCGCACGGGATATTGTCATTAGTGACTGTACGCTGAACAGCGGTTCCGGTATTACCCTTGGCAGTGAAACCTCTGGCGGGATTGAACGGGTGTTGATTGAACATAATCGCTTCAACGGCACGGGCGTGGGATTTCGCATTAAGTCTGCCCGTAATCGCGGTGGCTTTATTCGCGATATCAAGGTTCGCCATCTGCAACTCGTTGATGTGCGTTTCCCGGTGATGATCCAGCTGAACTGGTTTGCACAATACAGTTATGGCGAGCGAGGGGATCTTACGGATAAACCCGACCACTGGCGCAAACTGGCGGATGATGTTCAGGGGGAGGCTGGCCTGACACACGTCAGCAATCTGACGCTGGAGAATATCTCTGCGCACCGCTCAGAAAGCAGCGTGTTTTCCCGCGCCTTCTTTATTGAGGGCTATCCCGACCGTCCAGTCTCGGCGTTAACGCTGGCATCCGTTGTGATAGACGCCAGCGAGTTCGGAAAAATATCCGGCGTGAATGGCCTGGTGTTACATGATGTGCAGGTAACGGCCACAGACACCACGCAGGATGTTAACGACACTTATGAACGATAACCACGACCTCTTTGATTGTATCAGACGGCAAAGTGAGAAGAGCGGGTTGATTTATCCTCGATAAGGGATAAAAACCGTGATATCCCTTGAAGGGGATAAAATATTGACAATATCCCTTATAAGGGATAATACTGGCAATATCCCTTCGAGGGGATAAACCACGGGCGCGAACAGATGAAACCACCAATGATTTATAGTCCTGTCCAGCTGGCGAATACCATGAGACTGGTGCGTCAGAAAAATAACTGGACGCAAAGCGACCTGGCCAAAAGAATCGGCATTAAGCAGGCCACCATCTCGAATTTTGAAAACAACCCGGATAACACCACGCTGACAACGTTCTTCAGGATCTTGCAATCCCTTGGAATGACTATGGCGTTGTATGAAAAAGACGATGCGGCGTCGGGGTCAGACAATAACATCCAACAGGACCTGGACTGGTAATGCCAAAATTAGTGACGTGGATGAATAACGAACGGGTCGGCGAACTGACAAAACTGACCAACGGGGCACATACGTTTAAATACGCCAATGAATGGTTACTGAACCGGTATGCTCGGCCATTGTCGTTATCGCTTCCGCTACAATATGGCGAAATTACCTCCGATGCGGTGTTCAATTTCTTCGACAACCTGCTCCCGGATAGCCCGGCGGTCAGGGATCGTATTGTTAAGCGCTACCATGCCCGTTCCAGGCAACCCTTTGATTTACTGGCAGAGGTAGGACGTGACAGCGTCGGCGCGGTGACGTTATTACCCGCTAATGAAAACAGCACGACACCGGAAATGACGTGGGAAACTCTGAGCGAAGAGAAGCTCGAGAAGGTGCTCACGGCTTATCAGTCAGACATTCCGCTGGGGATGATTAATGAGGAAAATGATTTCCGCATTTCCGTTGCTGGCGCTCAGGAAAAAACGGCGCTCCTTAAAGTCGGTGACGACTGGTGTATTCCGAAAGGTATCACGCCCACCACTCATATCATCAAGCTGCCGATTGGCGAGATAAAACAGCCCAATGCCACGCTGGATTTGAGCGATAGCGTGGATAATGAATACTTCTGTTTGCAGCTTGCCAGAGCGCTGGGTTTTGATGTGCCAAATGCGGAAATCGTCAGAGCGGGCAGGGTGCGGGCACTTGCCGTTGAACGTTTTGACCGCCGCTGGAACGCAAGCCGATCTGTTTTATTGCGCTTACCGCAGGAAGATATGTGCCAGACTTTTGGGCTTCCTTCGTCCGTGAAGTATGAGTCTGATGGCGGCCCCGGTATTCCACAAATCATGGCATTTTTACTGGGTTCCAGCGAAGCGCTTACCGATCGTTATAATTTCATGAAATTCCAGCTATTTCAGTGGATAACAGGCGCAACCGATGGACATGCCAAGAACTTCTCAATATTCATCCAGCCTGGCGGAAGCTATCGACTGACGCCGTTCTACGACATTATTTCGGCGTTTCCTGTGCTGGGCGGTGCCGGGATCCACATCAGCGATCTGAAACTGGCTATGAGCCTGAATGCCTCAAAAGGCCGTAAAAACGATATCGACAAGATCTATCCGAGACATTTTATGGCGACAGCCAGGGCCGTCAGGTTTCCTGATAACCAGATGACCGAGATTATGCAGGAATTTATCAACCATGTGCCGCAGGCACTGGATACAGTGATGAAGTCTTTACCCACGGACTTTTCGCAAAAAGTCGCGACCTCGATATCCAGGAATGTGCTCAGGCTACATGGCCGACTGAGCAAAAGTGCAGGGGGATGAACCTGAAACCTGCCATATTATCTTCCTGAGGATTGAACATAGAGATATCTCGGCAAGCTGATAAGCGTGAAGGGACAATACCTTTGAGATTTTCTTTATTGTTCAGGTTTCGATGAAAGCATGAAGCATCCAGGGCTTTGTAATCCAAATCACGGTAAATGACGATGACTGGTATCAGGGTAAATCGGTCGGATAAACGCTGGATTCTTCCTGATTCCATCTTAGTGCGCATAATGTATATTATGTTAAATGCAATATTACCAACCGTACTGTACCGACTCCTGAGCCATACCCTGCCGTTTTTGCTCTCTAAACAGCTCCGATATTCTTTCAGTGAAATACGCCATTTCATTGCCGCTTTCCCCGCTTTCTTGTACCCTTTTATCGTTCACCCCTCCCCGTATATATGAGACAACATGACTGCACACACCTCTAAAGACCCTTTGCATGGCGTAACGCTGGAAATGCAAGTCAATGCGCTGGTTGCCCGCTACGGCTGGAATGAGTTGAGCAAAATCATCAAAATTAACTGTTTTAAAAACGATCCAAGTGTCAAATCGAGTTTAAAATTTCTGCGCAGAACCCCGTGGGCACGCGCAGAAGTTGAAGCCCTGTATCTCGATTCTCTCAGTGATGATGCCACCGAAGAACCGGATGTTCTCGCCTTTAACCCTTGGGCAAATAGTCGGATTACTAAGAGCTAAAACGTAAATGTCGCTACACGTAAAACGGATTGGTGCGCTTATTGGCTGCGCACTTTTACTTGTTAGTTGCTCCTCAAAACCACCAAAATCGCTCGTAACTCCCCTTTCTCCGGTGAGTAAACCGGGTCAGCAGGCAAACGAGCCGATGCGCGGCATCTGGCTGGCCACCGTTTCGCGCCTGGACTGGCCGCCGGTGGCATCGGTAAATGTCAGCAGCGCAGACCGACGCATTGATATGCAAAAGCAGGCGCTCAAAGACAAGCTGGATAAGCTGAAAAGCCTCGGTATCAACACCGTGTTTTTCCAGGTTAAACCCGACAGCACCGCGCTTTGGTCATCTAAAATCCTCCCCTGGTCAGATATGATGACCGGAAATATTGGCGAATACCCGGGTTACGATCCGCTGCAATTTATGCTCGATGAAGCGCATAAACGCGGGATGAAAGTCCATGCCTGGTTTAACCCGTACCGGGTATCCACTAACACAAAACCGTCTACCGTTGCTGCGCTCAACAGAACCGCATCGCAAAGCCCTGCCAGCGTGTTTGTGCAGCATCCTGACTGGATCCGGACTGCCGGCGATCGCTTTGTGCTCGACCCGGGCATCCCGGCGGTGCGCGACTGGATAACTGCGGTGGTGGCTGAAGTTGTCGCAAACTACGCGATAGACGGCGTGCAGTTCGATGACTATTTCTACACCGAAACACCGGGTTCCGCGCTGAATGACAGCCAGACCTTTCGGCAATACGGCCAGGGTTTTGCTTCCAAAGCAGACTGGCGCAGACACAATACGCAGCAGCTGATTGCGCAGGTGTCTAAAGCCATCAAACAGCAGAAACCTGATGTCGCGTTTGGCGTTAGCCCTGCCGGGGTGTGGCGTAACCGTTCGTTCGATCCTGCGGGTTCAGACACCCGTGGAGCCGCCGCTTATGATGAGTCTTACGCTGACACCCGTCTTTGGGTGCAGCAAGGTTTGCTGGATTACATCGCGCCTCAGATTTACTGGCCGTTCTCCCGCAGCGCGGCACGCTATGATGTGCTGACGAAATGGTGGGCTGACGTCGTCAAACCTACCCATACGCGTCTGTACATCGGTATCGCATTCTATAAAGTGGGCGAGCCATCCAGAAATGAGCCGGACTGGACGGTGAATGGCGGTGTACCGGAGCTAAAAAAACAACTCGATTTGAACGAATCTTTGCCTAACGTCAGCGGTACGATCCTCTTCAGGGAGGATTATCTCAACCAGCCTCAGACTCAGGACGCGGTCAGCTACCTCAGAACCCGCTGGGGAAGTTAATCCATCAGGCAGAAACCGGGAGTTTCTGCCTGTTTACCTGCGCTCACCAACTATCTAAAAAAACAAGACCGGCTGTTGGGTTACTGGGGTTTCGGCCCAAACATCTCCAGCAGCTGTTTTTCGTCTGGCATCCCGACCACTTGCTGAAGCTCATTTTTTGCATTCAGATAATAAATGGCTGGCGTGGCATTGGCCCCCAGCGAATCCATAAGCTTCTGATGCTGTTGCAGGATATTAAAGGTCGCGTGCGAGGTATCGCCTTGTGTTTTCGGCAGCGTTTTACCGCCGGAAAGCTCATAGTCCCGCCAGGCGCTGACAGGATCTTCCGCATTGAGAATGGCGGAGGCATTACGCCCACTGTTCGGATTGAGAAACGCAACCAGCAGTGTATTCAGCTGGACCTTACCCGCTTTCACCCAGGGCTGAGCCTCAGACCAGAACGCCTTGCAATACGGACAGAATGGATCGGCAAAGACGAACACCTTACGCGGGGCGGTATCGGCGCCCTCTTTCAGCGGATGTGCTGCATTGAGTGTTTTCCACATCTCTTTGCCCAGCGGAATGTAGATTTCCTTCTGGAAGTATTCTTCGCTCAGATTTTTTCCTTTATCATCATAAAGATAACCAGAGATCACATGCTTACCGTCCGGCGTTAAAAAAAGCGTGACGCCCATGTCCTGATATTGCCCCAGCCAGCCGGGCGCCCCACCAGGTGCATTTATTTTCTTAATGATTTTAATACCTTGCTGCTCACTGAAGTTCTTCACCACGTCAGGAACGGCATCTGTTGCATGTGCCAGCCCGGAAACCGCCAGCACTGAAAGTAACAGTAATTTCTTCATTCTCATCTCCGGCATTATCGGGGGCCGCCGTAGACCCCTTTAGCTTTGGGTTATCCAGCGCGTACTGTTCCGCAAAAGTGCGACGGAATCAACCCGCCATAATGGAAGTGTGAGGTTGAAATTGAAAGAAATTTTATAGCAACGCCTGCCCGGCGAGATGGCCAATGCCTATCGATGCCGCCATTGCCATGGCGCTCCAGAAGGTAATACGGATGATGGGTTTGACGGGAGACGCTTTACTGACAACCGAAGAAATATAGCCAAGTGCTGCCAGTGAAAAAAGGGTGGAAAGAATAATAGACAAATAAACCAGCTTTGCCGGAGCAAGCCATGCCACGATTACCGGTAGCACCGCACCGGCGGAAAAACTCAGTGCTGAGAAGAGCGCGGCCTGAAGCGGCTGGGCGGCATTTGTCCCGGTCAGCCCTAGCTCTTCCCGGGCATGAGCATCCAGCGCATCTTTTACCATGAGCTGCTCTGCAACCTGGTGGGCGAGCCCTGGCTCCAGACCACGTTGTATATAGAGTGCCGTCAGCTCCCGCACTTCTCCGTGATAATCAGTTTCCAGTTCCCTTTTTTCCTGGGCGAGTGCTGCGTCCTCTGTGTCTGACTGCGAGGACACTGAAACATATTCCCCGGTGGCCATCGACATCGCGCCTGCAACCAGGCCAGCTACCCCGGCCAGTAAAACCCCGGAGGGGGCCGTATTTGCTGACGCGACGCCCAGAACCAGGCTCGCCGTTGACACAATGCCGTCATTGGCCCCCAGAACAGCAGCCCTTAGCCATCCAACGCTTTCGATACTGTGTCGTTCAGGATGCATATTTCTGGTTTCCTGTATTCAGGCAAAGTGCACTGCGGATAGTTGAAAATGATTGAATAAGTATAATCAACATAGACGCTTTACCCGGTAACAGAATTTTTCCTTTGGCTGCGGACAGTGAGAAATATATGAATCAGCCCCATCGCACCATGCGCCCAGAAATAAGTCTCAATAAATACCGTCAGGAATTTATGAAAATGCAGCACGCTTTCTGCCAGCGCTGATGACGGCCCGTAAAAGGAATTAAGTGCAAACCAGAGTCCACCACACAGGGCAACGCCCAGCAGTGCCAGCACGCCAAGTCCCTGAATTAAGGCCGCAATCCCGCCAGCATGAGCTTCAGGAAGACGGAATGAAAAAAGCACCTTAACGTCTTCAATTACCCCTTTAAAATCAAGGGCCAGCCAGGCGAAATAGTAACGAAACCCTCGCTGTTTCAGCATCCAGCCCAGCATAATGATGCCAAGAACAATCAGTGCAAGGCCGGATATAACATGGAACCATGTGACGATACCGGTCAGTGAAAAACCGCTCAGTGCCTCGCTTTCGGTTAGGTTTGAATTCACTATCTGCAACAAAACCAATACGGCCACAATAATATGTAGCACGCGGAAAAAAGGCGTGTCCTGGTGCGGAAGTGCATTGCGTAATTGTTCGTTCATCATTCAGCCATTCGGTCAGGGATTAACCTTTCCAGTATTACGCCTATTAATTAACGAAACCTTAACGTCTGAACGCCGTAAACAACGAAATAACGATCCATTTTCTCTGACGCCCTCACTCACCGGTCAGGGCATCATAAATATCCCGCAGCCGGGTGCGCAGATACTGCACGGCTTTATGTTTGCGGGATAAAAGCGTCTGTACGCTGACCCCCGACTCTTCCGCCAGTGCTTTCATGCTATAGCTCTGAAGCTCCGTTTTTTCGAATACCTCTCGCTGAAGCGGCGGCAGTTCAGACAATGCCTGCCCGAGCTCTTCCCACAGCAGCGTTTTCAGGTACTCCTCTTCCGGTGTGTTCGGCACGCCAAAGAGGGTTTCTGCAATCTCATCTTCGGCGAAATCCCCGTCGTCATCGGCCGTGAAATAGCCGGAAAGTGGTAATTCCCGTTTCTTGCGCGCCCTGTCGGTCATTTCATTGCGCGCCGCACGAAACAGCCATGCGGCGACGTTCTCGACCGGCTGTTCAACGTTCATCAGCTGGTAAGTCACTTCCTGCACAATATCGTCGGCATCATCACGTATGGTACTTCGCCCGCGAATAAAGGCTTTCAACCGGGCACGACAGGCATTGAGCGCCGACACCAGCATTGATTCACCTGCCATCCCGGTTTTCATCTCACTCACTCGGCTTCCGGCGCTTTTGCCGCGCTGTCATCTCGTTTGTCTTCACGATGCCCGCGCCAGCCGCAGTGGCCGTGGCGGCCAAAACCGTCGCGACGTTGCTGAATAAAGGCTTCACGCTGCTCAGGCGTCATTTTCATCCAGCGCTCGTGCATCCGGCGATGCGCACCAAACATCCCCGGGCGAAAACCAAGGCCACCAAACAGAATACGGCACAGAACCAGTAATCCCAGCGCCTGCCAGAATCCAATGGCTTTAACACCCAGAATGGCTGGCAAAAGCGCGTTCCACAGGGACATCACCAGCAGGCCAAGCACCACAAACAGCACCGCGCCAATCACCAGGGCTTTGCCCATACGATGACGACCAAAACCGCGCCCGTGGCCTCTTGTGTGCATATCAAAATCTCTCATTGTTTTTACCTCATTACAGTAACTGATTATGGCTTGTGATGAGGTAGACGAATCAGCGAGAAGAATATTGCTAAAAAAATGGAAAAAATATCTGAGGGTGTGTTCAGGGGGATTGCTCCCCCCGACAGGAGAGTTACGCCCGCGCAGGCAGGCTAAAGCTTGAAATGCTGTGTGACAGATGTTGCGCTTGTTCTTCCAGAGACGCCGCCGCGGCGGCGGATTCCTGTACCAGCGCGGCGTTTTGCTGCGTGACGCCATCCATCTCGGTCACGGCCTGGCCCACCTGGCCAATACCCCGGCTCTGCTCTTCAGAAGCCACGGAGATCTGCTCCATCAGCGCATTCACTTTATTCACCGACGTGATAATCGAGTCAATCACCTCACCTGAGCGGTTCACCAGCTCTGCGCCATTCTTAACGCTGGCAACTGACTGGGCAATCAGGCTTTCGATATCCTTCGCGGCAACCGCACTCTTCTGGGCAAGCGTACGGACTTCACTGGCGACAACCGCAAATCCACGCCCCTGCGTTCCGGCGCGAGCCGCTTCAACCGCCGCATTCAGCGCCAGGATGTTGGTCTGGAACGCGATGCTGTTAATGACGCTAGTAATATCTTCAATACGTTTTGAATTGGCCGCGATGGTATTCATCGTTTCGATAACTTCACGCGTGACGGCTTCACCGGTATGGGCATTTTTCACCGCGTCCTGCACCAGCTTGCCTGCCTGATTGACGTTTTCGGTGTTATTGGCCACGGTCGCGCTCAGCTCTTCCATGCTGGCTGCGGTCTGTGTCAGGGCGGAAGCTTGCTGTTCGGTACGTGAAGCCAGGTCGATATTCCCGGAGGCAATTTCCTGCGCGGCATGGGTTACCGTATGGCTGGCATCGCGAACCTGAGAGATGGTATCAAGCAGCGCGAGACGCATCTGCTCCATCGAGCCCATCAGGTTGTCGATTTCATTGCTGGAGTTGGCTTTCACCGGCACAGGCTGAGTCAGTTCCCCAGCGGCAATCTGGCTACAGTGCTCGCGGGCCAGGTTTACTGGGGCAAAAATAACACGTTTCATCAGCAGGCTGACGGCAATAATTACCGCCACAAACAGAATGGCAAACGTGGCGATAAGCCACAGACCCGAAACAAAATTGCTGCGCGCATCTTCGTTCAGGTTTTTGGCGTATTTCTGATGAACCGACAGCACCTGATCGAGCACAATTTCATATTTACGGTCGAGCTGAGAAACCGCAGTGATGAGTGCATTGAATTTCGGCACATCATGCGCTTGTGCGGCGTTAATCAGCGGCTCCAGCCCCTGATTACGATAGTTTTGCCAGGCATCCTGATACGCACTGACCAGAGGGGCTTCATCTTGCAGACGCGGTGCGGCCATAAAGGAGGCAAAGGCGCTATCGGCTTTTTCCAGCGCCGCTTTAACAGACGACAGCTTCTCAGCCTGATCGGCTGAATCCCCTGCTTCCACCATTTTCACGTACTCCATAACCCTTACGCGCAACGTACGGCTATGGTTGATGGGGTCAATAATGGATAACACGACCTGGATTTCTTTGTTCACATCATCCAGCGAGTTATTACTTTTAATGATGAGCCCGACGCTGGTGAACGTGCTGGCAACAAAGAAAAACAGCAAGGAGAACAGGATAATGAGTGACGATTTTTTCAACGACATGGGCAGATACCTTAGGGATAGAGATTACCTATGGTTATCGGCTTTTTCATAACATTATTTAATTAAAATTATTGCATTATTAACTAAAGTCACCACACCGGCGCTCTGTTTAATATCAATGAGTTAGTGATAAATTCGTGCGGCAAAAGCATTTATTTTAGTGTCCGAAATTAATCTGTTTGTTGGCTAAGGAATTAGCAGGAAACCCGCGGCCAGTGAATATCGCCGACACCATTAAGCTGCGGTCGCGCAAACAAGAATCCCTGGAAACGACGGATACCGGCTGACTCAAGCCAGCACCACTCTTCTATCTTCTCAATCCCTTCTGCCACCAGCGAAATTTCCATGTCAGTACAGCAACTGACAATCGATTTTACAATCGCCTGTTTCGGCCCGCTTAAATGAATATTGCTGACAATCTCCCGGTCGATCTTGATCTTGTCCGGCTGGAACCGGGTCAACAGAGAAAGCCCGGCATAGCCGGAGCCAAAATCATCAATTGCCAGGCCAATACCTTCGGCACGCAGCTGTTTAATGGCACTGTTAAACTGATTAAAGCCGGAGATCATCTCGTTTTCCGTGACCTCGATAACCACCTGCTCAGGCTGGAGCCCGTGAAGCTTGATTTGATCCACCAAAAACTCCACCGCACCCGGGACATTCACCAGCGACATGGGCAGAAGGTTAACCGCGATTTTATGGCCGCCAATGCCAATTTTTTCGGCCAGCGCGAACGCATACGCCTTGGTCTGGAGGTCCACTTCATAGACTTTATCCTGATCGAGCGCCCTGAAGAAATGCTCGGGGCTACCGCCGTCATTGCTGCGGATCAGGGCTTCAAGTGAGGAGATTTTACCTTCGCCGGGTTCGACAATGGGTTGCAAGGCAAACTGGCAGAATTGATTCGCTATCGGCACGCCAGCACTCTCGCCAAAACGGGTACTTTCTTTTGTGAGTGTCCAATTGTCGGCTTTTAACGCAGCGGATGAATGTGCGGTCTTTTTCCGGGTAATAAACGACTGGATAAATTTAAACACCCGATCATCAGATGCCAGATAACTTTCCAGTTTGCTGTAATGCAGGACCGATTCAAGCACGGCACTGGGGGATTCAATACGCAGGTCAAAAAGCAACATACCGACATTTTCGAAGCGTCTGCGCGGGCCGTAGTCCCGCATCAACTCAACCACATCGTTGTGTCGTTTATCGTCACGGATCCGATGAAACAGCTTAACGACGTTCTCTTCAGCGCCTTCCAGAATTTGTAGGATGTCACGTCCATTGAACAGTAAAATCCCGGTGATGTTCAGCAACGCATTGCGATGTCTGGCTTTTTTGACCAGAGCGCTAAGCTGAATAGATTTACAGGATGAATTTAACTGGCTTCGATAAATGAGTGTAGTAAGCACAGAAACTGTTCTCGATGTAATTTTTACGCCTGTAACCTCTTGTTTAGCATACTTTCTCAATGCCGACTAATTATATTGCTTCTATAAATTGTTTTAAGATTTTCCTGGTTAAACATAAGTTAAATTAATTAAATTGTTGCTTATTTCGTCGCCTGCTAAGTCCGGATTATTTTGTCTCTCCCCCACCAATACGCCTGTCGATCCGCTCCTGCATATAGTCATAAAAAGGATTCGATGTGACACGCATCAGCGTATCTTTACCAACGCTCAGTACTGATGTCTCACCCCACAGCGAAACGGTTCCCAGACTGACGCCATACTGGTTTTTCACCTTCGGACGGCTGCCATACAGCGAGTCATCGGGCGGGAATGGCACCGCGATATGCGACAGCGAATACACATCCTGCGGATACGGCGTGTTCAAAGGGATAATCTGCGCCTCCAGACTCCCGGCAGGCGTGGTTCTGGCGATGGTGTCGAACGTATGGGCGTTGGCGTTGGTAATAACGGTGACACTGTAACGCATAACGACAGCGGGCAGTAGCTCAGAGACAGCCGTCCATGACGATGCCCTGAACAGCGGGCGGAAAATAGCGGCCTGATTGATATCAAACATCACCAGCTCGCTGCCGTTTGCAGGGAGCTGGTCGAACAGCTCGGTGACCACAGCCCGGGTACTGACCGTTGAATCCATCACTGACTGAAATGCCATAACGGGCGGTAACGCGGCTAGTCTGTTCTCTCTTGCATCGCGGCTGAGCTGTTGTTGCAGCGCCTGGGTCAGTAACCAGGACTGACGTGCGGCGTTAACCGGGAACGAATTGTATTTATAGGGGTTATACTCCGGGGCGATATTCAGCCATGCTGCTTTTGCAAATGCCGGGAGCATCGCGGGTAAACCAGCAAACCCGGCAAAACGCGCAAACGCTGTGACGCCAATCATCGGGGAAAGTAATACCAGTTGCTGCGGTTTGCGAAGCTGCGTGGAATCCAGGCTATCGAGCGCATATTTCATGGCCAGCGCCCCACCATTGGAATAGCCCACCAGATGCAGTGGCGCATTATCCCCCGCCAGACGAGTCGCTTCTCTCACCGCAAGCCGCGTCACTGCAAGCCAGGTTTCCCAGTCGACATCGGTGAGCGCGCCCGGTGCCGTTCCGTGCCCTGGCAGACGTGGTGCAATCGCCACAAATCCCCGCTGCTGATAATCAACCGCAAGATGCCGGACGCTATACGGTGAATCCGTCAGCCCATGCAGCAGTACCACTGCCCCGCGCGGCTTCCCGGCGGGCATCAGAACAAACGAACGGTTGGCGTCACGCGAAAACTGACCGGGCCACACCAGGCTGTGACGATAAAAACGGTTAAGCGGCGTACGTTCGCTCGCCTCGGTTTTGTCCGTCACCTGACTGCGCAGGTCACTAAAAATAGCGTTTTCCCGGGTGAGGTATTGCGCAAAGCTGGCGCGGTCAATCTCTGCGACCGACATCTCATCTGCGGTCCAGGTATGCCATACATGCAGTGCCGGCCCTTTTTGAGAGGCATAAATGCGGATCGCGAGCAGCACAATCAGCACCACGCCGATCACCAGCGCTATTTTCTTTGCAAGTACCATCAGACGCATACTGATGCGCCACGGCAGGTTAGCCATGCCGATATCCCTTTCCTGTTCACGATACCTTTTATCTTAACAAAAATGTGAAGGCACTGACGTATTCACCAAAATCATACCCGGCCATCCGCTCACTGCACCAAAAGTGAACTACGCTGCACAAATGTTGATCATTGGTTAAACAAATATTGCATTAACTTTGCAGCGCAGGCGGAAAACCGCGACATGCGGACATGGCACGCGCCGTGCATTGTTAATCAGGTAACAACAACCCGGCGTTTGACAGCCTGTTAACAGCGAGGCGGCATGACGATAAAACCAGAGATGATGAGCCGCATTGAAGCGACCTTCAGCCAGCTCACGCCGAGTGAAAAACGCGTGGCGAGCTGGATGCTGGCGCATGGTGCGCAAATCCCGTTCGAAACAGCGGAAAGCGTTGCCCTGGCGACAGGAACCAGCGGGATCACCGTGGGCCGCTTCTTGCGTAAGCTCGGTTATCGCAATCTGGAAGACGCCAAAAAAAGTCTCCGCGATCCTTATCAGCCCTGGGGAATGAACGATCGCCTCGACTCCTGGCAACAGCAGCGCCCGCTCTCTGACCGGGTTCAGCATTCGTTATCGCTCGAAGTGGACGCCATTACCCAGGTTTATCAGCTGGCGCAAAGTGAAACCTTTAAACAGGTCGTTCATCGCTTAACCCACGCCGATGCGGTATTCGTGCTGGGGATCCAGTCGACACGCGGGATAGCTAACGCCTTCTTCAGCCATCTGGAATATCTGCGCCCGCGCGTCAGCTATTCGGAAGGGTTATCCGGCAGCTGGGTTGAGTCGCTGAACTCCGGATTTACGCACCCCTATATCGTACTGACCGATACCCGCGCCTACTCGGCTATCGCGCGTCAGTATTGCCGCGTGGCGAGCGAAAAGAACATTCCCATGGCGCTTATCACCGACATCTGGTGCCCGTGGGCGCGGGATTACCCTGTCGACCTGCTCCAGGTGAAAACCGATACCGGTCATTTCTGGGACTCCCTGGCACCGGTGAGCTGTCTGTTCAACCTGCTGCTGTCGGGCGTGGTGGAAGCGCTGGGTGAGGCGCTCCCGGAACGTCTGGCAGTTAACCGACAATTACAACAAGAGTTTGGTCAATTCGAACGCTAAAGGAGCGGAGCTATGCCCGAAGAGTGTCAACTGGTTGATGTGGCGAAAACCTTCCCCACGCTGCATATCGATCTCAAATACGCGACGGCCGACAACATTACCGGCCACCCTATCTATCAGGAAGCTTTGTGCCTGCTGCATCCCGATGCCACCACCGCGCTGGCGAAAGCCATCAGCATCGCCACGCTGGCCGGGCTGAAACTGGTGGTGTACGACGCCTACCGGCCACAGCAGGCACAGGCGCAACTCTGGGATGCCTGCCCAAACCCGGAATACGTGGTCGACGTGGCCATTGGCTCTAACCATAGCCGCGGCACCGCCATTGACGTCACCCTGATGGACGAGCACGACAACATACTGGATATGGGGGCCGGGTTTGACGAAATGCACGACCGCTCGCACCCCTATCACCCTTCTGTGCCGCCGCAGGCACAGCGTAACCGCCTGCTGCTCAATGCCATTATGTTTGGCGGCGGCTTTGTGGGGATCAGCAGCGAATGGTGGCACTTCGAGCTACCGAACGCCGCCAGCTACCCGCTTCTTGACGATCGTTTTGACTGTTTTCCGTTGACGCACACATCCCTTTAAATCTGGAGCTTTGCCATGAAAACAACGATTCTGACGACTTTGATTGCCGCCACGCTGGCAATGAGCGCCCCCGCAGTACTGGCAGCGGTGCCAAAAGATATGCTGGTGATCGGTAAAGCTGCCGATCCACAAACGCTTGATCCTGCGGTCACTATTGATAACAACGACTGGACCGTGACCTATCCATCGTATCAGCGTCTGGTGAAATACAAACCCGGCACCACCGAGGTTGAAGGCGATCTGTCAACCGGCTGGAAAGCCTCCGACGACCAGAAAGAGTGGACATTCACCCTGACGGACAACGCAAAATTTTCCGACGGTACACCAGTCACCGCCGAGGCGGTCAAACTCTCCTTTGAGCGTCTGCTGAAGTTAAGCCAGGGGCCGTCTGAAGCCTTCCCGAAAGATTTAAAAGTGGATGTGGTGGATGAGCACACCGTGAAATTCACCTTGAGCCAGCCGTTTGCGCCATTCCTGTATACCCTGGCGAACGACGGGGCCTCGATCATTAACCCTGCCGTACTGAAAGCCAACGCCGCCGATGACGCGCGCGGCTTCCTGGCGCAAAACACCGCAGGTTCCGGGCCGTTTATGCTGAAAAGCTGGCAGAAAGGTCAGCAGCTGGTGCTGGTGCCGAACCCACACTGGCCGGGAAATAAGCCGCACTTTAAGCGCGTCTCGGTGAAGATTATCGGTGAGAGCGCATCGCGTCGCCTGCAACTCTCTCGCGGCGATCTGGATATCGCCGACTCCCTGCCGGTAGATCAGCTTTCCGCCCTGAAGCAGGAAGGCAAAGTGGCGGTGGCGGAATACCCTTCACTGCGCGTGACCTATCTGTATCTCAATAACAGCAAAGCGCCGCTGAACCAGGTAGATCTGCGCCGTGCGGTCTCCTGGGCGACGGATTATCAGGGCATGGTGAAAGGCATTCTCAGCGGGAATGGTAAGCAGATGCGCGGCCCAATCCCGGACGGCATGTGGGGCTTTGATGCAACCGCCATGCAGTACAGCTTTGATGAGGCCAAAGCCAAAGACGCGCTGGAGAAAGTTAAAGACAAACCCGCCAGCCTGACCTTCCTCTATTCCGATAACGATCCGAACTGGGAGCCTATCGCCCTGTCCACTCAGGCCAGCCTCGGTAAGCTCGGTATCAACGTCAAACTGGAAAAACTGGCTAACGCCACCATGCGTGACCGCGTCGGAAAAGGTGATTATGACATTGCTATCGGTAACTGGAGCCCGGACTTCGCCGATCCGTACATGTTCATGAACTACTGGTTTGAGTCGGACAAAAAAGGGCTGCCAGGCAACCGTTCGTTCTATGAGAACAAAGAGGTCGATACCTTGTTGCAGGCGGCACTGAAAACCACCGACCAGGCAGAACGCACCAAAGATTACCAGCAGGCGCAGAAGATTGTGATCGACGAGGCCGCCTATGTGTATCTGTTCCAGAAAAACTACCAGCTGGCGATGAACAAAGAGGTGAAAGGCTTCACCTTTAACCCGATGCTTGAGCAGGTATTCAACATCGACACCATGAGCAAGTAACTGTCCGGGCCGGGGAGACGCGTATGACGTTCTGGAGCATTGTGCGCCAGCGCTGCTGGGGATTACTCCTGGTAGTGGCGGGTGTCTGTATCATCACTTTTATCATTTCGCACCTGATCCCCGGCGATCCGGCTCGCCTGCTGGCCGGTGACCGCGCCAGCGACGAAATTGTGCAGGGCATTCGCCAGCAGTTGGGGCTGGATCAACCGCTCTATATTCAGTTCGGCCGCTATGTGGATGCCCTTGTTCACGGTGATTTAGGCACCTCTATCCGCACCGGTCGCCCGGTCGCGGAAGATTTAAAAGCCTTCTTCCCGGCCACCCTTGAGCTGGCGTTCTGCTCCCTGCTGCTGGCGCTGGTTATCGGTGTGCCGCTGGGGATTTTATCGGCGGTTTACCGTAACCGCTGGCTCGACCATCTGGTGCGCCTGATGGCGATGACCGGAATTTCTACTCCGGCTTTCTGGCTCGGGCTTGGAGTGATCGTGCTGTTTTACGGGCATCTGCAAATTCTGCCCGGTGGCGGCAGGCTGGACGACTGGCTCGACCCACCAGCACACGTTACCGGGTTTTATCTGGTGGACGCACTGCTTGAAGGCAACGGCGAGGTCTTTTTTAACGCCCTGCAACACCTGATTTTACCCTCGCTGACCCTGGCATTCGTGCATCTGGGCATAGTGGCGCGCCAGGTGCGCTCCGCCATGCTGGAACAGCTGAGCGAGGATTACATTCGTACCGCCCGGGCAAGCGGCTTGCCGGGCTGGTACATCGTTTTACGTTACGCCTTACCCAACGCGATGATCCCGTCCATTACCGTGCTTGGTCTGGCCCTTGGCGACCTGCTCTACGGCGCAGTGTTAACTGAAACCGTCTTTGCCTGGCCGGGGATGGGCGCATGGGTAGTGACTTCTATCCAGGCACTCGATTTCCCCGCCGTGATGGGCTTTGCCGTCGTGGTGTCGCTGGCTTACGTTTTCGTGAATCTGGTGGTCGATCTGCTCTATCTGTGGATTGATCCCCGCATCGGGCGCGGAGGTGCCGAATGATGTTGACCCAGGAAACGCCCGTCCCCGTTAAAAGTAACAAACCGCGCATCGACTGGGCAAAAATGTTCTGGTTACTGCGTAAAAGTCCGCTGACGATGATTGGCGGCATGATTATGTTCCTGATGCTGGCGTTAATGCTGACCTCGCCATGGATTGTGCCTCACGATCCAAATGCCCTGGATCTGACCGCACGGTTACAGGCGCCCTCGGCGCAGCACTGGTTTGGCACCGACGAAGTGGGCCGCGACCTGTTCAGCCGCGTTCTGGTGGGGAGCCAGCAGTCAATCACTGCCGGGCTTGCCGTGGTGGTGATTGCCGGGGGAATTGGTTCGCTGCTGGGCTGTTTATCCGGAGTGCTGGGTGGACGAGGAGACGCCATCATCATGCGGGTGATGGATATCATGCTGTCGATCCCTTCTCTGGTCCTGACCATGGCGCTGGCGGCGGCACTTGGCCCCAGCCTGTTTAACGCCATGCTGGCGATTGCGATTGTGCGTATTCCGTTTTATGTGCGTCTGGCGCGCGGGCAGACGCTGGTAGTGCGCCAGTTTACCTATGTGCAGGCGGCGCGGACGTTTGGTGCATCGCGCTGGCATCTGATCAGCTGGCATATCCTGCGTAACGCTCTGCCCCCGCTGATTGTCCAGGCCTCGCTGGATATCGGCAGCGCGATCCTGATGGCGGCCACACTGGGGTTTATCGGTTTAGGCGCGCAGCAACCCACAGCGGAATGGGGGGCGATGGTGGCTGTAGGCCGTAACTATGTCCTCGACCAGTGGTGGTACTGCGCGTTTCCCGGGGCGGCCATTCTGATCACCGCCGTGGGCTTCAACCTGTTTGGCGACGGTATCCGCGATCTGCTTGACCCGAAATCAGGAGGGAAACAGTGATGAGCGAATCGGTTTTATCCATTGATGATTTACACCTCAGCTTCCCGGTATTTCGCGGTGAAGTCCACGCGTTAAACCATGTGTCGCTTGAGATCAAACGCGGCGAAATTGTCGGCGTGGTGGGCGAATCCGGCTCCGGGAAATCGGTGACGGCGATGCTGGCCATGCGACTGTTGCCGGAGGGGAGCTATCACGTTCATCACGGGCAGGTGACACTGCTGGGTGAAGATGTGCTGAATGCCTCAGAAAAGCAGCTTCGCCAGTGGCGCGGGGCAAAAGTGGCGATGATATTCCAGGAGCCGATGACGGCGCTCAACCCCACACGGCGCATTGGTAAGCAGATGGTGGAGGTTATCCGCCAGCACCAGCCCCTTTCGCGCCGCGACGCGCAGAAGAAAGCCATTTCGCTGCTGGAAGAGATGCAAATCCCGGATGCGGGCGAAGTGATGGATCGTTACCCGTTTGAGCTTTCCGGCGGGATGCGCCAGCGGGTGATGATCGCCCTTGCCTTTTCCTGCGAGCCAGAGTTGATCATTGCCGATGAACCCACCACCGCGCTGGATGTCACCGTGCAATTGCAGGTGCTGCGGTTGCTTAAACACAAAGCCCGCGCCAGCGGCACGTCGGTGCTGTTTATCAGCCATGATATGGCGGTGGTATCGCAGCTCTGCGATCGTCTGTATGTGATGTACGCCGGCAGTGTCATTGAGAGCGGAACCACCCAGACGATTATCCACCACCCGGTTCACCCGTATTCCATTGGTCTGTTGCAATGTGCGCCTGAAAACGGTGAGCCGCGCGACATGCTGCCCGCGATCCCCGGCACGGTGCCGAATCTGACCCGTTTACCCCAGGGCTGTGCTTTCCGTGAACGCTGTTTTGCCGCAGGGGCAAAATGCACCGACACGCCACGTTTAACGCCAAATGGCGCGCAGGGCCAGCTGGCGGCGTGCTGGTATCCGCAACTGGAGGAACGCCATGTCTGACATTTTGCTCGAACTGGCCCATGTACATGTGAATTTCCCGGCCCGTAAAAATTGGTTGGGCCGCGTAACAGAGCAGGTTCACGCTCTCAACGGGATGGATCTGCAAATTCACAGGGGCGAAACGCTGGGCATTGTCGGGGAGTCCGGCTGCGGGAAAAGCACCCTGGCACAGCTACTGATGGGGATGCTCAGACCGAGCACCGGCGATTGTCACCGGACAAACAGCGCAGGCGGGATGCAGATGGTGTTTCAAGATCCGCTCTCGTCTCTCGACCCGCGTCTGCCCGTCTGGCGGATTATTACCGAGCCCGTGTGGGTACAAAAACGCAGCAGCGAGCGCGAACGCCGCCAGCTTGCAGAAAACCTGGCCCAACAGGTGGGTATTCGCGCGGAATACCTCGACAGGCTGCCACATGCGTTTTCCGGCGGGCAGCGCCAGCGCATCGCCATTGCCCGTGCGCTCTCATCCGATCCCGATATCATCGTGCTGGATGAACCCACCAGCGCGCTGGATATTTCCGTCCAGGCGCAGATCCTGAATCTGCTGGTCAAGCTGCAACAGCAGCGCAATCTCACCTATGTGCTGATTTCGCATAACGTCTCAGTCGTGCGGCATATGAGCGACCGGGTAGCGGTGATGTATCTGGGACAAATTGTCGAGTTGGGTCCTGCCCGGCAGGTGCTGAGCCAGCCGCGCCACCCGTATACCCAGCTGTTGCTCGATTCCGTCCCCAGAACGGGCGAACCGCTGGATGACAGTCTGGCACTGCGAAAAACGGATCTGCCAGGTAACCGGCATCTTCCCGCAGGCTGTTATTTTCGCGATCGCTGCCCACTGGCGACCGAGGGTTGCCAGGCGCCGCAGTCGCTGCAACCCGCCGCTGATGGACGCGCGGTACGCTGCTGGCGTAAAGTCACCTGATGCGAATTGTTCTTTTCCTTGCCTGTTTACCCGTTTATGCCTGTGCGGCACAGCTTGTGCCGCCGTCGGGTTTTGCCAAACCGTTACCCCACGCCGGGCACGGTAGCTGTGTCACGCTGCCTGCACCTTATACCGCAGACCTGGTGTTTCGCAGCAAATACGAAGGTTCTGACAGCGCCCGCGCAACGCTCAATCCTGACGCCGAAAAGGCCTTTCGTGACGAATCCAAACCGATAACCGATTTTGAACGCGGCATTTCACTGATGATCTGGCGCTATAAATACACCGGTGATACGAAAACGCGGGACTGTATCCTGCGCGGCTTTACACAGTGGGCTGACGCCAACGCCCTGACCTCTGCCCACACCAACCATACCGGGCGGTCGATGCGTAAATGGGCGCTGGCAACCCTGGCCACTGGCTGGGTTGAACTGAAATTTATGCCCGGTTCTCCCTTAAAAGAGAATGCAGATATTGAACGCTGGTTAGCCTTGCTGGCCGACAAGGTTGTACAGGACTGGGACGGGCTGCCGCTGGCCAAAACCAATAACCACAGCTACTGGGCCGCATGGTCGGTGATGGCCGCGTCGGTGGCGTTAAACAGGCCGGATTTATTTAACTGGTCGGTAAAAGAGTACCGCATTGCCGCCAGGCAGATTGAAGCGGATGGCACCTTGCCCAACGAACGTAAACGCCGCGAGCGGGCGGCGGCGTACCACAATTACGCCCTGCAACCGCTGGTTATGATCGCAAGCTTTGCGAAGGCCAACGGTGTTGACCTGTTCCCGGAAAACCAATACGCCCTGCAACGCCTGGCAAACTGGGTTTTGCAGCATGACAACCGCAATACGGACTGGCTTGTGCCTTACTGCACCTTAGCGAAATGTGACAGTGTCACTACTTCGCTGCGCGATGCCAGCCCCCCACAAAAAAATCGCCGCATGGGCGGCGATTTAACGGTGCTTTATCAGCCTTAAATCTGGGCCATGCCGCCGTCGACAAACAGCTCGGTGGCATTGATAAAGCTGGCAGCATCAGAGGCCAAAAACGCCACCGCTTTACCCACTTCCCCTGGCGCGCCTAAGCGACCCAATGGCACCTGAGCGGCCAGTGCATCGTACAAGCCCTGGCGGTGTTCTTCCGGGACTAAATCACCAAGGCCAGGCGTTTTGATTGGGCCAGGGCTCACCACATTGACGCGGATCCCTCGGCCTTGCAGATCCAGCGCCCACGAGCGGGCAAAGTTACGCACGGCCGCTTTACTGGCGCTGTAGACGCTGAAGTTTGCCGTACCTTTAATCGACACCGTAGAGCCTGTCAGAATGATGGACGAGCCGGTTGAAAGCAGCGGCAGCGCTTTTTGCACGGTAAACAACACGCCACGCACATTCGTGCCAAATATTCTGTCGAACTGCTCTTCAGTGATGGCACCTAACGGCAGCATGTCACCGCCACCAGCATTGGCGAACAGGATATCAAGGCGGCCAGCCTCTTTGGCAATCTGCGCATACACCTGGTCGAGGTCAGACAATTTGGAAACGTCGGCACGGATACCCACCGCAGCGGCACCAATTTCAGCGGTGGCCGCATCCAGTTCTGCCTGACGGCGGCCAGTGATATAGACTTTTGCGCCCTGCGCGGCCAGCTCTTGCGCGGTGGCAAGACCAATACCAGTGCTACCGCCAGTGACCAGTGCAATTTTACCTGAGAGATTCTGATTCATGTGATTCACCTTCTGTTATGTGGAGTAGATGCCAGCAAAAACGGTTGAAGGGGCTTTCGCTTGCGTTGAAATCACTTTATCGCTTGCGTGATTAGTGAAAAACCAGCAAAAATGAAAATGACTATTCACACACAGAAATAATCAGGGGGATTGCAGAGTGGATCAGTTAATGGCGATGCGCGCGTTTACCCGCGTGGTGGAAACCGGGAGCTTTACCCAGGCAGCAGATTCACTGAACATGCCCATTGCGACCCTGAGCAAGCTGGTGAAGTCGCTTGAAACCCATCTTGAAGTGCGTTTGCTGCACCGCACTACGCGCCGGGTGGTGAGCACACCTGAAGGCGAAGAATATTACGAAAAAGCCCTGCGGGTGCTGATTGATATCGAAGATATCGACACCTCGTTTCGCGTAACCCGCAGCACGCCGAAGGGACATTTGCGTATTGACGTCGGAGGCTCAACTGCCCGGGATGTTCTGATCCCCCTGCTGCCCGATTTTATGCAGCGCTATCCGGACATCCGCATTGATCTGGGCGTGGCGGATCGCCCTGTCGATTTGATTAGCGGCAATGTGGACTGCGTGATCCGTGGCGGCCCGCTCAATGACTCCACACTAATCGCCCGCCATATTGGTGATGCTGAGATGGTCACCTGTACCACGCCGGATTATCTGAAAAAATACGGTATCCCGGCATATCCAGAAGAGCTGCGTAATGGCCACAGGCTGATCAGTTATTTATCACCGGCAACCGGCAGGCCCTTCCCGTTCCGATTTCGCGAAAACGGCGAAACGCGGGAAATCAGCGCCCCACACTATCTGGGAGTGAATGAAAGCAACGCCCACCTCGCGGCGTCGGTCGCCGGATTGGGCATCATCCAGACCTTTGCTTATTCCGTTAAAACGCACCTGAAAGACGGCTCGATGGTTGAGATCCTTCAGGCATGGCGCCCGGCAGCCTATCCATTTCATGTGGTCTATCCGCAAAACAGACACCTGACGCATCGTTTACGCGTATTTATTAGCTGGCTTGGTGAGGTATTTCCGGCGGGGTTAAAGGGATAGCCGGGGAGGCCCCGGCTCTGGCTTAGTTAAGCTTATAATCCAGCGAGATCTCTGCTTTCAGTACCTGTGACACCGGGCAACCCGCTTTGGCTTTCTGGATAATGCCGTCGAACTGCTGCGGATCAATGCCTGGCACCGTGACCTGACTTTGCAGCGCAATTTTGCTTATTGCAAAACCACTGTCTGTTTTATCCAGCGACACATCCGCGGTGGTATCGATGGAATCTGCGGTGTAGCCTGCTTCGCCCAGCATCAACGACAGCGCCATAGAAAAACAGGCCGCGTGCGCCGCACCAATCAGCTCTTCCGGGTTGGTGCCTTTGGCGCCTTCGAAACGGGTGTTGAAACCATAAGGTTGTTGGTTAAGAACGCCACTCTCTGTAGAAACCGTCCCTTTTCCGCGTTTAATATCGCCAGACCAGTGTGCCGAACCGTGTTTATGAATCGTCATTGTTGCTCTCCTTTTGCCTTACAAAGGGTTAAGTATAGACAATGCATTTTTCTCAATGCCGAACACGGATTATTCTCACTTTGCGTTGGCGCTTAAGCTGCTCATGTCGATGACAAAACGGTACTTCACATCACTCTTCAGCATTCTTTCGAAAGCATCGTTGATCTCATCCATTTTGATCACTTCCACATCGGCGGTAATTCCGTGTTCTCCGCAGAAATCGAGCATCTCCTGGGTTTCGGCAATACCGCCAATGCACGAACCCGCCACTGACTTGCGTCCCAGGATCAGCGGCAAGGTACTTACCGGCGGGTTATCGCCAAGGAAGCCGACAAACACCAGGGTGCCATCGAGCGTTAAGGTCGACAAATAAGGATTAATATCGTGAACGTACGGCACGGTATCGATAATCAGGTCGAACTGATTCGCCACCGACTGCATCTGATCGGCATCCGTTGAGTAGACGATATGATCAGCCCCAAGTCGGCGAGCATCCGCTTCTTTTCCGGGTGAACGGGTAAAGAGCGTAACCTCTGCACCCAGTCCATGCGCCAGCTTAATGGCCATATGCCCCAGCCCGCCCAAACCAACAACGGCGACTTTACTGCCCTTGCCAATATTCCAGTGGCGCAGCGGCGACCAGGTGGTGATCCCGGCACAGAGTAACGGTGCCGCGCCTTTCAGATCGATACCTTGCGGAATGTGCAGTACAAAGGCTTCGCTGGCGATAATCGTCTGAGAATAGCCGCCGTAGGTGGGCTGATGATCGTGGCGGTCGTGGCCGTTATAGGTTTGAACATTCCCCTCTTCGCAATACTGCTCAAGCCCCTCTTGACACGGATTACATTCACGGCAGGAATCCACCATGCAACCAATACCGGCCAGATCGCCCACTTTAAATTTAGTGACACTGTCACCCACGGAGACAACCCGGCCAATCACTTCATGGCCCGGAACGATAGGATATTCGCTGAATCCCCAGTCATTTCGGGCCTGATGCAAATCGGAGTGACAAACGCCGCAGTACAGGATCTCGATAACAACGTCGTCAGGACGCGGCTCGCGGCGATCAAAGGTGAAGGGAGCCAGTGGCGCGCTTGGCGTTTTTGCTGCATAACCTAATACTTTCATCTCGTTACCTCATTTCGTGGTAATGCGCAGAAGGAGCCGTACAACGCTACTGCACCCCCGGCGCGCTGACTATGGATAAAAGTGGCATAGGCTAATGAGCGTAGCTCATGAATTAACGCAGGTTACGCGCAAGCTCATCAAGGAACACCCGCAATGCCGCAGGCTGATACTCACGTGACTGATAAATACCGTAAATGGCCAGCGACTTTGGCGTGAATGACGTAAGCACTGGCACTAATCGCCCCGCAGCCAGCGCGACCTGGGCTTCTCGTTCCGGTAACATCGCGATCCCACCATCCTGAATCGCCGATTCCATCAACAACGACGAGATACTGGCGCTGAGATTCCCGCTAACCGCCACGCTTACCTGCTCGCCCTCGCCGGTGACAAAGTGCCAGGACTGCCCGGCAAAGAAGCTGTAATGCAGGCAGTTATGCTGCGCCAGGTCTTCCAGGCACTTCGGTGTACCCCGAGCGGCCAGGTAGCCTGGCGAAGCGCAAAGTACCGAGCGACACTCCCCCAGTCGCCGGGCAATCATCCCGGGCTCCGGGTTATCGGTAATGCGGATAGCCACATCAATACGCTCACCGACCAGGCTCACCGGGTGGTTATTCACATCCAGCTCAATACGCAGCTGTGGGTAGCGTGATAACAGTTCAGGCAACACAGGGGCAATCATATGCATTGCGGTAAAATGCGCGCAGGCCACCCGCAAGGTGCCTGAAGGCAAGTCTTTGGCGGACTGGTCTTCTATTTCCTGGGAAATTTGCGAGAGTGAGCGCGTTTTCAGCAGCACTTTTTCCCCCGCCGCCGTCAGCGTCAGTTTGCGCGTGGAACGGTTTACCAACCGTGTTCCGGCCCACTTTTCCATCTGCTCCAGATAACGGCTGACCATCGGGCGCGAGATCCCAAGAGAGCGCGAGGCGGCGCTCAGGCTTCCTAGTTCGCATATCCGGTTATAGACCTGGGCGGCAATAATGCGATCCATGTTGTGCTCCATCTGCTCGATTTATGAAACTAAGCATGTCTTGTTTCAGGAATTCTGGCAAATGCAGAAATCCATACAATAGAGACTTTCCTGAATAACAGAGACATGATGATGAAGCTCACCCGCCTTGCAGTACTGTGCACCCTTTTTACTCCGGCTGTTTTCGCAGCGCCGTTAACTATTGATAGCTACAACCCACAGGAAAAAGGCATTTTTGCCGTGTCGTCCACGCTGGTGTCCGGGCCAACTGAGGCGGTGCTGTTTGATGCCCAGTTCAGCGTGAAAGACGGCGAGCAGCTGGTCGAAAAAATTCGTCGCAGTGGCAAGACGCTCAATAAGATTGTGATCACCTCCGGCGACCCGGATTTCTATTTTGGCCTGCAACCGCTGGTGAAAGCCTTCCCTAACGCGAAGGTCGTGGCAACGCAAAAAGTGGTTGATCACATTAAGGCCACCAAAGACGCCAAGCTCGCCTTCTGGGGCCCGCAGATGAAAGACGGCGCGCCTACAACGCTGGTGGTACCGCAGGTTATCGCCTCAACAACCTTTATGGTTGATGGTGAAAAAATCGATATTGAACAACCCGACAGCTACGCCGCATATGTGTGGATCCCGTCAGCAAAAACCATCCTGGGCGGCACCGGGGTTTCATGGGGAATTCACGTCTGGACAGCCGACACCCAGAGCAAAGAGAGCCGCCAGCAGTGGCAACAGACGCTGGACAGCATGGCAGCACATAAACCTGAGCGCGTGATCCCCGGGCATTATCTTGGCACACCGCCTGCCGGAAGCGAGGCCATTGCCTTTACCCGTCAGTATCTGGCGCAGTTTGAGCAGGCACTGGCGAAACATAAAGATTCCGCAGGCGTGATTAATGCTATGAAAACCCAGTGGCCAAACCTGGCGGAAGCCAGTTCCCTGGAACTGAGCGCCAAAGTGAATACTGGCGAAATGAAGTGGTAATGTGAAAATCTGCTAAGCTGGATTGGCAACCTAAGGGGTTACATTTCTTCCGCACACGCGGAGTTGTCCTTAAAACTATCAACAGGATTGAGGAGTACGCATGAAATCGAACCGTAAGGCACGCCATATTCTGGGACTGAACTACAAGATTTCTAACCACAAAAAAGTGGTAATCGAAGATAACCATGAAACGGTTATCGCTCATGCAACGGGCAGAAAACGCCACGCTGAGAAGTAAGTTTCCGCTTATGACGCACAACACCATCGGCAAAACCGATGGTGTTTTTGTTTCTGGGTTGCGGTAATTAACATTCAGCTCCTCTATAATACTGCCCGACCGAAACCCGCAGCACAGGCCAGAAAGATGACAACCGCAGTGTCAGGGACGGATCTTCAAAAAAGAGTGAGTGACATGGACAACAAACTGAAAAAACATCGTTCCCTATATATCCCCTATGCCGGACCCGTTCTGCTTGAATTCCCCCTGCTTAACAAAGGCAGCGCCTTTAGCATGGAAGAGCGCAGCAGCTTCAACCTGCTCGGCCTGTTACCAGAAGTGGTTGAAACTATCGAAGAACAAGCTGAACGTGCCTGGATCCAGTATCAGGGCTTCAAAACCGAAATCGACAAGCACATCTATCTGCGTAACATCCAGGATACTAACGAAACCCTGTTCTATCGTCTGGTGCAAAACCATCTCGAAGAGATGATGCCGGTTATCTACACCCCAACGGTGGGTGCGGCGTGTGAACGTTTCTCTGAGATCTACCGTCGTTCCCGCGGCGTGTTTATCTCTTATCAGAACCGTCACAACATGGATGACATCCTGCAAAACGTGCCTAACCACAACATCAAAGTGATCGTGGTGACTGATGGCGAACGTATTCTGGGCCTGGGTGACCAGGGCATCGGCGGGATGGGCATTCCAATCGGTAAGCTGTCGTTGTACACCGCCTGTGGTGGTATCAGCCCGGCGTATACCCTTCCGGTGGTGCTGGATGTGGGAACCAACAATCAGCAGTTGCTGAACGACCCGCTGTATATGGGCTGGCGTCATCCACGTATCACTGACGACGAGTACTATCAGTTTGTCGATGACTTCATCCAGGCAGTGAAGCACCGCTGGCCAGATGTGCTGCTGCAATTCGAAGATTTTGCGCAGAAAAACGCCATGCCGCTGCTGAACCGCTATCGCGATGAGATCTGCTCTTTCAATGACGATATTCAGGGTACTGCGGCAGTGACCGTTGGCACGCTGATCGCTGCCAGCCGTGCGGCAGGTAGCCAGCTGAGTTATCAGAAAATCGTCTTCCTGGGTGCAGGCTCTGCGGGTTGCGGTATTGCCGAACAGATCATCGCCCAAACCCAGCGTGAAGGTTTAAGCGAAGAGCTGGCGCGCTCCCGTGTCTTTATGGTTGACCGCTTCGGCCTGCTGACCGACGGCATGCCAAATCTGCTGCCGTTCCAGACAAAACTGGTGCAGAAACGCGAAAACCTTAAAAACTGGGATACTGATAACGAAGTGTTGTCCCTGCTGGATGTGGTGCGCAACGTGAAGCCGGATATTCTGATCGGCGTTTCCGGGCAAACGGGTCTCTTCACTGAAGAGATCATTCGTGAAATGCACAAACACTGCGAACGCCCTATCGTGATGCCGCTTTCTAACCCAACCTCGCGTGTGGAAGCGACCCCGCAGGACATCATCGCCTGGACCGAAGGCAATGCGCTGGTTGCCACCGGCAGCCCGTTTGATCCGGTCGTGTGGAAGGATAAAACCTACCCAATCGCCCAGTGCAACAACTCCTACATCTTCCCGGGAATTGGTCTGGGGGTTATTGCTTCCGGTGCATCGCGCATTACCGACGAAATGCTGATGTCTGCCAGTGAAACGCTGGCGAAGCACTCGCCACTGGTCAATGACGGTGAAGGCCTGGTATTGCCAGAGCTGAAAGACATTCACAAGGTGTCCCGCGCTATCGCCTTTGCGGTGGGCAAAATGGCGCAGCAGCAAGGCGTGGCGATCAAAACCTCTGCCGATGCACTGCAACAAGCCATCGACGATAACTTCTGGATGCCGGAATACCGGAGTTATCGCCGTACCTCGATTTAAAACGTAGGCCGGGTAAGGCGTAGACGCCACCCGGCACATCGTTTGCTCAGCGCCCGCTTGCCGGGCCTGACATTCCCCGCTACACTCCTTTCATCCATTAACCCACTGAATATATAAGGAGGCCAATTATGCTGTACTGTGAAATTTTCCATTTTTCACATACATTTGGTAATCGTACCAGCTCAAGCGTTATCGATATCGTGCTGCGATAACTTCGGCTTGAGCGAAGACACCAATCCCTGAAATCCCTTCTCTCGGGCTTACTGAGTTATCGTCAGCGATGTTTGACGAGGCATAAACATGCCTGTAACTCTTGGGTAAGCAACAAATGAGCACTTTACTCACTGCACAATCTTTACGTGTTGATACGGCGTTTGGCACGCTCTTCGACTCCCTCTCCTTTACGCTGAAAAAAGGCGACCGCATTGGCCTGCTGGGCGATAACGGCTGCGGTAAAAGTACCCTGCTGAAGGTGCTGGACGGCACAGACTCCCCCGCTGCGGGCATCGTCGCGCTGGCCGGGCACTGCATGATGGCACGTGTAGAACAACATCTGCCGGAGGCAATTTTCCCGCTAACCATGCTCGATGCCGTACTGGCGCAGTTGCCCGGGGCTGAACGCGACAGCCTGCGCTGGAAAGCGGAAACGCTGCTGGCCAGCATGGGCTTTACGCCGCAGGACACCGCCCTGCAATCCGCCACCCTCAGCGGCGGGCAACATACCCGATTGCTGCTGGCACGGGCATTGATCAGCGAGCCGGATCTGCTACTGCTGGATGAACCCAGCAACCACCTTGATCTGCCGACGATGCTCTGGCTGGAGCAGTTTTTACAAAACTGGACCGGTAGCTTTGTGCTGGTATCGCACGACAGGCAATTGCTGGATGCCGTCACCAACGGCAGCTGGATCCTGCGCGACAAAACGCTGCACTACTTTGCGCTCCCCTGTACTGCGGCACGCAAAGCACTGGTCGCGAAGGATGAAAGCGATGCCCTGCGCCACAAGGCTGAGCAAAAAGAGATCGATCGCGTCGCAACCAGTGCGAAACGGCTGGCGACCTGGGGCAAGGTTTACGACAACGAAGATCTCGCCCGCAAAGCCAAGCAGATGGAAAAACAGGTGGAACGGCTCAAAGAGAGCCAGACGGAAGTCACTGCCGGCAGCCAGTGGACGCTAACCCTGCGGGGCGATGCGCTGCGGGCCGACCGTCTGCTGGAAATGGATAACCTCGACGTGCCTCCGGCGCCGGGTCTACCTGCCCTTTTCAGGGTGGACATCGCGCGGCTGAAAAGTGGTGATCGGGTGGCCATTATCGGTCGTAACGGTTGCGGTAAATCATCCCTGATAAAGCTTATCTGGCAGCAATGTCGTTCTGAGCAATCAACGGACACGCTGAAACTCCACCCGCGTGTCGCGCCGGGTTATTACGACCAGACGCTGCACCAGCTACCGGACGATGCCCCTCTGCTGGACGCGCTGGAGCCCTTTGCGCCAAACCCGCAGGATCGCAAAATGGCGCTGATAAGCGCGGGCTTCCCGTGGGCGCGTCATGGGCAGTTGGTCAGCACGCTCAGCGGCGGCGAGCGCTCTCGCTTACTGTTTATCGGGCTGACGCTCGCCCGTTACAGCCTTCTGATGCTGGATGAACCAACCAACCACCTGGACATGGAAGGCAAAGAGGCGCTGGCCGATACCCTGCAACAGTTTGAGGGCGGCGTGCTACTGGTTAGCCACGACCGACAGCTGATCGCTCAGAGCTGCAATCGTTTCTGGCTGATTGAAGACGGTAAGCTCAGCGAATGGCAGGATGCCGACGCCGTGTTCGAGCGTCTGCGTGAAAGTTCGGGGCTGACGCAACCGGTCGATATCGCGCTACCACGGGACAAAACACCGTCGCCGTATGACGATGTGCTGGAAAGACTGGTGGCGCTGGAGACACTGCTTGCTGAGGACTTAGCGCGTAAACCGAAGCATCAAAAGCCGCAGTTGCAGGCACAATGGCGTAAAGAAATAGAGGAGCTGGAAGCACAACTGTAAGTCTGCGCCCGGCGGTTAACCCCGCCGGGCCAGAGTATTACTGCGGGTTTTTCTCTTTCCAGGCATCCCATGCCTGTTTAATTTCCTGCTTCGCGGTCGCCGCATCGTTAAAGCCGCTCAGCTCAACTTTTTTGCGCCCTTCCGGCAGCTGTTTGTAGACGCGGAAGAATGACTCCAGACGCTGCACTTCGATTTTCGGCAGGTCTTTCAGCTCTTTGATATCATCGTAAGTTGGGTCGATTTTACTCGCAGGAACAGCCACGATTTTATCGTCCTTCTCACCGCCATCCACCATCTTCAGCACGCCAATCGCACGCAGTTTGATGAGCGTACCCGGTGCCATTGGCGCACGGGTATAGAAAATCACGTCCAGCGGATCACCGTCACCGGCCAGAGATTGTGTCAGGGAACCATAGTTAGCCGGATAAGCCACAGGCATGGACTGGAAACGGTCAGCAACGATAAAACCGGTTTTGGCGTCGGTTTCATATTTGATAATGCCGCCTGCGGGAATTTCCGTAACGGCATAGAACTCTTCCGGGTTGTTCTCCGGCTGAGGAAATTCGAGGATGTTTTGCGCCTGAACAGAAGCGGACAGGAAAACGCTGATTGCGATAAGTTTTTTCACCAGATGCATTGTCTTTTAACTCTTCGGTTATTAGGAAGACAACACGTTACGTTTGGTACATGACAGAACCATGACGGTTTTTTGTCAGTTTTTTACCGCCCCCCCTGTATTGAGGGGGTTGATGCTGTTTTGCCGCATTAATGAACAAAAACTGAATAAAATGATGACATTATGTTGCTGCGGCCTTGCATAACATCCGCAAAACTCTAATCCTTAAGGAGTAAGACGTATTCTCATATACGCCGTACCTGCTATGCAGAATCTCATAATGAATAAGGAGAAACATATGAAGGCTGCTGTTGTCACCCACGATCATCAGGTGAATATCGCTGAAAAAACCCTGCGTCCGCTGCAACATGGCGAAGCGCTGTTGACGATGGAATGCTGTGGCGTTTGCCACACCGATCTGCATGTTAAGAATGGTGACTTCGGGGATAAGACCGGGGTTATCCTGGGCCATGAAGGGATTGGCATCGTGAAAGAGATTGGGCTGGGCGTCACCTCGCTAAAGGTTGGCGATCGGACAAGCGTGGCGTGGTTCTTCGAGGGCTGCGGACATTGTGAATACTGTAATACCGGTAACGAAACCCTGTGCCGTGATGTTAAAAACGCCGGTTATTCCGTAGACGGTGGTATGGCGCAGGAGTGTATTGTGACCGCCGATTACGCGGTAAAAGTCCCGGATGGTCTTGACTCTGCCGCCGCTAGCAGCATCACCTGTGCGGGAGTGACCACCTATAAAGCGGTGAAAATTTCCTATATCAAACCCGGCCAGTGGATTGCGATTTACGGCCTCGGTGGGCTGGGCAACCTTGCGCTGCAATACGCCAAAAACGTGTTCAATGCCAAAGTCATCGCCATTGATGTGAATGACGAACAGCTGAAATTAGCGGCCAGTATGGGTGCTGATTTGACCGTGAACTCCCGAAGCGAAGATGCCGCAAAGGTTATCCAGGCCAAAACCGGTGGCGCACATGCCGCAGTGGTCACCGCAGTAGCAAAAGCGGCGTTCAACTCCGCGGTGGATGCGGTTCGCGCAGGTGGCCGCGTGGTCGCCGTCGGCCTGCCGCCGGAAGCCATGAGCCTGGACATTCCACGTCTGGTGCTGGACGGCATTCAGGTTGTGGGATCGCTCGTCGGTACCCGCCAGGATTTGCTGGAGGCGTTCCAGTTTGCCGCCGAAGGTAAAGTGGTTCCGAAAGTAACAATGCGTCCGCTGGAAGATATCAACGCTATCTTCAAAGAGATGGAACAAGGGCAAATCCGTGGACGTATGGTGATTGATTTGCGTTCGTAATCTCTATCTTTCCCTCTCCTCGTTGGGGAGAGGGCTGGCGTGAAGGTGTCAGTTCGTGCTGCGCCTGTCAGCAATCCACTCCTGCACTTCAATCTGAAACGTATCCGGCGCTTTACGGAACATCTTGCGGGCCAGATCGAGGATCGTGTGGCGCGAAAGTTCCTCTTCCATTCTCTGCTGCGCGCTGTCCATCACTGAACGGACACCACATGGCCCATCGCACACCCAGGCGGGCGGGGTTTCGTCGAAAACAGCAAGACGCTGGCGCACTTCCCGGCACTCAAACATGTTCTTTTCACCGTCGATGGCGTGAGCCACATCCAGCACCGTGATCAGCTCCGCCGGGCGAGCCAGCTTGAATCCGCCGCCCTTGCCTTCGGTACTGATCACCAGACCCGCGCGGGACAACCGGGTGAAAATTTTGCCCAGATAATCGTATGGCACACCCTGTAAGGCAGCCATCTCTCTGACGCTCATCTCACGTTCGTTGCCTTTTGCATCCACCATACACATCAGGCTGTGAATGCCATATTCCACACCGGAACTGTAAAAAGCCATGGTTAACTCCGAAATCAATAATCCTGGTCATTATAGCGATGTTCCTCGAAGGAAAAACACCTCTCCCCACCCTTTTGCTTTAACAATCTGATTTCAGGCAACTTTTAATTTTAACTCAGAAAGAAGTTGTCGTAGTCAACTACGACAAGTATAGTTGCAGTTATGTCAGACATACAGCCTGACGATCAAAAGGATCGAATATGAAGAAGCAAATTTTAATTGTGGGCAGTGGTTTTTCCGGTATGTGGGCAGCGGTAAGTGCAGCGCGCCTGGCCGACCTGGAAAAAGGTCATGACCTGAAGATCACCGTGCTGGCCCCCGTCCCTGAGCTGCGTGTTCGCCCGCGCTTTTATGAAGAAAAGGTGTCCACGCTGGTTGCGCCGCTGAACGATTTGTTTGCAGAGCTGGGTATTGCGTTTATCGCCGGTAGCGCAGAACGCATTGATGCTAAAGAAAAAATGGTCTTTTATCGTGATGCGAACGGCACTACATCGTCTGTCGCCTACGATAAACTGGTACTGGCCACGGGCAGCCAGACCCGCCGCCCTGCGATTGCCGGGCTTGCCGACTATGCATTTGATATCGACCAGTTAGAATCTGCCCAGGTGTTCGAAAAACACCTCGATTCCCTGGTGGCTCGCCCCTCAACAGCGGCACGTAATACCGTTGTCGTGTGTGGCGGTGGGTTTACCGGTATTGAACTGGCAACCGAGCTCCCTGCCCGTCTTCGTGCGCGTTTCGGAGAAGATACAGAGACTAAAGTTATCGTAGTTGAGCGCGGTGCGGTTATCGGTGGTCGCTACAGCGAAGCGCTGCGCAATACCATTGAAGAGGCGAGCAAATCGCTGGGTGTGGAATGGCGTCTGAACAGTGAAATCGAAGCCATTGATGCTGACGGCGTTACCCTGAAAAATGGCGAGCGCATCCCGTCTTCAACCGTGGTCTGGACGGCCGGTGTAGAAGCCAGCCCGCTTAACCAGCAGATTGAAGGCGAACGTGATAATCAGGGGCGTCTGATGGTTGAAGAGAGCCTGCAAGTGCCCGCTCACCCGGACATTTACGCCACCGGCGATATGGCGCACGCCAAAACTGACGATGTGGGCAACACGGCGCTGATGACCTGCCAGCACGCGATCCAGCTGGGTAAATTTGCCGGGCACAACGCTGCGGCCAGCCTGTTAAACATCGAGCCTTACCCTTATCGCCAGGTGAATTATGTCACCTGCCTCGATTTAGGTGCCTGGGGCGCGGTGTATACCGAAGGCTGGGAACAGGAGGTGAAGTCTGTTCGTGAAGAGGCGAAGAAGATCAAAATCGCCATCACTAACGAACTTATCTACCCACCTGCCGCAGATAAAAGCGTGGCTTTTGCTGCTGCCGATCCGCTGGCTAAATTTGTGTAGTACGCTTTCAACGCCCCACTAATGGGGCGTTTTCATTTTCAGTTTCCGGCAAACCTTATCTCAATTCCTTTGTTCCCTTGTTTTCCCCCGCGCCCGATGATGAATCCGACGCTAACAAGAAGATAACAAAGGAATTCACCATGCAAACCCCATTTCGCCTGCCGCTGCTGACAGCGCTGATTCTGGCTACCACGGCGGCTTACGCGGCTGATACGCCAGTTAAAGGCGGCACGCTTATCTATCTGGAACAACAGGCGCATACCAACCTTTATCCGCCCGCCGGGGGTTTTTACCCTAACGGCGGCATTCTGAATCAGATAACCGACAAACTGACCTGGCAGAACCCACAGACGCTGGCGGTTGAACCCTGGGTGGCGGAAAGCTGGAGCACAAACGCCGATAAAACCGAATACACCTTTAAGATCCGCCCGGGGATCACGTTCTCTGACGGCACACCGCTTGACGCTAACGCCGTGGCGAAAAACTTCGACACCTATGGCCTGGGGAATAAGGCGCAGCGCCTGCCGGTTTCTGAGGTGATCAACAACTACGATCACAGCGAAGTGGTCGACCCGCTCACCGTGAAGTTCTTCTTTAAAAAGTCTTCGCCGGGATTCTTACAAGGTACGGCCACCATCGGCTCGGGCCTGGTGTCGCTCAGTACGCTGAAGCGTAATTTCGAAGAGTTGGGTGATGCCCGCCATATTATTGGTTCCGGGCCGTTCGTGGTGAAAGACGAAAAGCTGGGGCGCGAAGTGACGCTCGAGGCGCGTAAAGACTATCAATGGGGGCCAAAAAACCTGGCCCAGCAAGGCCCGGCCAACCTCGAAGGTATTAAGTTTATTGTCACCCAGGAAGACAGCGTTCGCATTGGCGCCCTGCTGGCAGGCCAGGCAGATTTGATTCGCCAGGTGCAGGCGTATGACGAAAAACAGGCCACGGATCAGGGTTATCACATCTATGCCGCCCCGACACGCGGGGTGAACGACAGTATCAGTTTCCGCCCTGATAACCCACTGGTTGCCGATGTTCGAGTCCGTCAGGCATTGCTCCATGCAACAAACGCGAAGCAGGTCGTGGACACCCTCTTCTCACCCAATTACCCGCAGGCAAAATCCGTTATTGCCGGTTCCGCAGCAGGCTTTGTGGATCTGAGCGACAAACTGACCTTCGATCCAGCCAAAGCCAACGCATTACTCGACGATGCCGGCTGGAAAGCGGGCAGCGACGGGATCCGCACCAAAGACGGGCAACGCCTGGCGTTGACCATTTATGAATCTCTGCCGCAGCCGCAAAACAAAGAAGTGTTGCAGCTGGTCGCCCAGCAGTGGCGTCAGGTTGGCGTGGCGCTGAACGTCAAAGCTGGAGACGCCGGAAGCCGCACGCTGGATAACCTTGACCCGTTAAAAACACCGCTGACGGTTTCTGAAGTGGGCCGCGCCGACCCGGACGTGGTGAAAAGCATGTTCTACCCCGCTAACCGCGATGCACTGCTGCAAAAAGGCGGTTCCAGCGACAAGGTTAAAAGTTTCCGCGACGACAAGCTGAACGAGCTGCTGGTGAATATTTCCGCAGAAGTGGACCCGCAAAAACGTCTTCAGCTGACAGGGGATGCACAGCGCTACCTGCTGGACAACGCCTACGTGATCCCCATCTTCGAAGAGCCGCAGGTCTTTGCCGGTGCGCCCTGGCTTAAAGGGGTGAACTTTGAAGCGGTTGGCCGCCCGTCGTTCTACGGCGCGTGGATTGAGAAACATTAAGGAGTCGAATATGAGTCACGCACTTCTTCGACGTTCAGGCCACGGGCTGCTGGTGTTATGGGCCGCCTTTACCCTTTCGTTCGTGCTGCTTCAGGTGCTGCCGGGTGATGCGGTACTGATCAAATTTCAGAACCCTGATCTTGGTTTAAGCCCGGCGCAAATCCAGGAGATGCGCGTGGCTTACGGGGCTGACAGCCCGCTGTGGCAGCAGTATGGCCATACGCTGTTTGCCATGTTACGCGGGGATTTCGGCTACTCGCTCCAGGCGGGTGTCCCGGTCAGCGAGCTGATTACCAGCAATCTACCGGATACCCTGAGCCTGGCGCTCCCGGCGTTTGCGCTGGCGGTGGTACTGGCTTTCGCACTGGCTTTTGCTTCGCGCCTGCCGGGTTTGCGCTGGCTCAGCAATACCATTCAGTCTTTGCCGGTGCTGTTTATCTCGCTGCCGACATTCTGGCTGGGTATCGCCTTAATTCAGCTCTTTTCGTTCCAGTTGAAATGGATCCCGGTCATTAACCCAACGCCGCTGCAAGGCCTGATCCTGCCGATCGTGACCGTCGCCATTCCGATTTCCGCCCCACTGGCGCAGATTTTCATGCGCAGCCTGGACCAGGTTGCATCCCAGCCATTTGTGGCCGTAGCGCGGGCTAAAGGGCTGAGTGAGACCGCCGTCCTGTGGCGTCACGTCACGGGTAACGCCCTGCTGCCGGTGCTGAACATTGCCGGTTTGCTGCTGGGCGAACTGATTGCCGGGGCGCTGATCACTGAAACCGTCTTTGGGCGCAGCGGCCTGGGCCAGCTGACCCAGCAGGCGGTGAATAACCAGGATATCGCTGTGCTCCAGGCGATAGTGATGATTTCGGCCCTTGGGTTTGTCCTGATTAACCTGTTGGTGGATCTGCTGATGCCGCTGTTCGACCCTCGCCTGCAAACCGTCACAGGAGGTGCCCAATGAGTCTTGTTGATTACGCTGCGGCCGCGCGAAAACGCGTGCCCCGGTTGCCCGGTATTCCGTGGCAGCCGGGATTATGGCTGGCCTGGGCCGTGATTGTGCTTGCCGCGTTTTCCGCCTTCGCGCCGGGTCTGCTCACCCACTACAGTCCGATTGAAGGTATTGCGGGAGCGCAACGTCTGGCGCCGCAGGCGGGCCACTGGCTCGGTACCGACCAGCTTGGCCGGGATGTGTATACGCGCATTATTTACGGCGCATCACACTCCCTGAGCGCTGCGCTGGCTGCGGTAACCATGGGATTAGTGGTGGGTACAGGGCTTGGTGTTATTGCCGGTGCTTTTGCCGGGCGCGTTGAGTCCTTGCTGATGCGTTTTGTCGATGTGCTGCTGTCTATTCCGTCCCTGCTGCTCTCTCTGACGGTCATTATTTTGCTCGGTTTTGGCACCGTAAACGCCGCCATAGCCGTCGGGGTAGCCTCTATCGCCAGCTTCGCCCGGCTGGCTCGTGGTGAAGTGGTCCGTATTCGCCATACCGATTATGTCGAAGCAGCATTTGGCAGCGGCGGCACATTTCTGGCCGTGCTGTGGCGGCACATTCTTCCTAATTCACTCACTGCCGTGCTGGCGTTTGCCACCTTGCAGTTCGGCCAGGCCATTCTGGCGCTCTCTACGCTGAGTTTTCTCGGCTACGGCACGCCTCCGCCCATCCCTGAATGGGGATTACTGATCGCTGAGGGACGTAACTATCTCTCCACCGCCTGGTGGTTAACCACCTTCCCGGGCATTGTCGTCATCGCGGTGGTGCTTGCCACCAACCGCATCAGCCAGCAGTTCAGCGGAGGTCGTGTATGACCGTTCTCAGTGTAGAAAACCTCAGCCTCAGCTACCGCACCGGACGCCAGTGGCGTGAAGTGGTCCATAACGTCAGCTTTACGTTAAAACGAGGCGAAATGCTGGCGTTTGTCGGCGAATCTGGATCGGGCAAAACCACCACCGCACAAGCGATTATTGGCCTGTTAGCAGACAACGCCCGCCGCGATGGCGGTAGCATTCTGCTGAATGGTGAAGAGATCAGCCACTGGTCTGCTAAACGGCTCGATACCTTGCGCGGCACGCGGATTAGCCTTGTCCCGCAAGACCCCGGCAATTCACTGAACCCGGTTCAGACCATCGGCGCGCAGGTGGGCGAAATTATTCAGATCCATCAGAAAATCACTGCCGCCGAGCGGGATGAACAGGTGTTGGCCCTGTTAACCAAAGTGGGGTTAAGCCACCCGCAACAACGCATGAAACAGTACCCGCATCAGCTTTCTGGGGGAATGAAGCAACGCGTGTTGATTGCCATCGCCATTGCCCTGCGCCCGGACGTGATCATCGCCGATGAACCGACCAGTGCACTGGACGTCACGGTGCAAAAGCGCATTCTCGATTTACTGGATGTGCTGCGTCGTGAGTCCGGTACGGCCGTGCTGTTTGTCACCCACGACCTTGCCCTTGCTGCTCAGCGTGCCGACCGATTGCTGGTGTTCCGCCACGGAGAAGTGCAGGAACACGGTGCCACAGCAGATATCGTGCGCGCACCGCAACACGCCTACACTCGCCAGCTTTTGAGCGACCTTCAGGGACAACGGCTGACCATTGCCCCGGTATCAGGTTTACCGTTGGCATCACCGGCTATTCGCGCGCAGGGGATCAGCAAACAATTCTCGCTGGGTAAAGGTCATCAGCTCCAGGCACTGGATCAGGTGAGTTTCGATGTGACACGCGGCAGTACCCACGCCCTGGTGGGAGAATCGGGTTCAGGGAAAACCACCCTCGCCCGCATTTTACTGGGATTCGAGCAGGCCGACAGCGGCCGCGTAGTGATTGACGATATCGACGCCACCACCTTAAGCAATGAGGCGCGCCGCCAGCTGCGACAGAAAATCCAGTTTGTGTACCAGAATCCGTTTGCCTCGCTGGATCCGCGGCAAACCCTTTTTACGATCATCGAAGAACCCCTGAAAAACTTTGCTCGTCTCAGTAAAACGGAACGTAAAAGGCGTGTCGAGAGTGTTGCCCGACGTGTCGCGTTACCCGCAGAGCTCCTGAGCCGAACGGCACGCGAACTGTCCGGCGGGCAGCGTCAGCGTGTGGCGATTGCACGGGCGCTAATCCTTGAACCGACCATCCTGGTGCTGGATGAAGCCACTTCGGCGCTGGATGTCACGGTGCAGGCGCAAATCCTGGCCCTGCTGCAGCAGCTACAGCAACAGCTGGGGTTGACCTATCTCTTTATCACTCACGATCTGGCGACCGTTCGCCGCATAGCACACAGCGTGACGGTGCTGCGTAGCGGCCAGGTTGTAGAACATGGCGCAGTAGAGGCGCTGTTTGCCGCACCGCAGAACAGCTACACCCGTGAACTGATTGACGCCATCCCCCATTTTTCACCCGTTACGGAGGAGTTCGCATGACGCGAAAACGCCTGGGATTTTTCACCCGCCTGCTGGATGAGGCCACGCCAAAAGAACGTTACCGCCTGGCAACAGAACAAATCCAGCACGCAGAGCGCCACGGTTTCGACAGTGCCTGGATTGCGCAGCACCACTTTCATGAGCACGAAGGCGGGCTACCCTCTCCGCTGTTATTTCTGGCGCATGTGGCGGCGCATACGCGCAACATTCGCCTGGGAACCGCCATCATCACGTTGCCGATGGAAAACCCGCTGCGCGTGGCGGAAGACGCCGCCGTGCTGGATCTGCTGGCAAATGGCCGCCTGGAGGTGGGCTTTGGCTCGGGCGGCACGCCGACCTCATTCCTGCCGTTTGGCCTGACGTTTGAGGCACGTTCCGCCGTGTTTGCTGAACATCTGCATGTTATCCAGAGCGCCTGGGGCGGGGATTCGCTCACCCATCCCGACAATCATCTTTACCCACCCGCACCCCAGCTTAACCAGCGGGTATGGATTGCGACCTTTTCGGTGGAAGGAGCCATTCGCGCGGCACAGGCCGGGCATGGCCTGATGCTTTCACGCACGCAACCCCGCCCGGCAGACAGGCTGGATTTGACGCTGGATGAAATCCAGAATCCGATCGTTGATGCCTATCTGAATGCCCTGCCCGCAGGCGTCGCGCCACGTATTCTGGCCTCGCGAACGGCGTTCGTCGCCGACAGCGATGACTATGCGTTAACGGTGGCAACCCCCGGGCTGACAAAACAGGCTCAGCAGCATCGCGCGGCCGGGCATCAGGTAACCGGCAATAGTGTGAAGGATTATCGCCGCCAGTTTGACGCGCATATTGGCGCGCCTGAAACCGTACTCGCCTCGCTGCAAGCTGATTCCATACTGGCGCGCGCGACGGATATTTCATTCCAGGTGCATTCGGTGGAACCCTCGCATCCGGATACCCTGCGTTCGATTGAGTTGATTGCAGCACATATTGCCCCCCACATTCTTTGAGGAGTCACAGATGGCATTAAGTCAGGATATTCTCGCCGAACTGGCGGAGATCGCCCCCGGTTCCGCTCTGGCGCAGGCCCGCGCCACACGTGATGCCGCAACGCGTCATGCCCAGGGTAGCTACGAAACCTTGTTCAGCCAGCAGGACACGGCATTTCCGCTGGATGAACGCTTTGCCGTGGCGGCAAAAGTCGCGAAATGGCATAACGCAGACGCGCTGGCAGCGCACTACGCCGGGTTTGGGCTGGCTGACCCGACCTCTGCACGTCTGACTCCGGCCCTGAATTTCGCCCGTTTGCTGACCTTTTCTCCGGTAGAAGCCACCCCGTCGGCCCTGAAAACACTGACTCAGGCAGGCTGGAGCAAAGAAGGCATTGTGACGCTGGCGCAGCTTATCGCGTTTGTCAGTTTCCAGAGTCGGCTTATTACCGGCCTGCGTTTGCTGAACGATAAACCGGTTACCGCCAGTGATACACCGGTTGTGGCGGGCATCTGGCACACAACAAACACCACCGCAACGGGCAAAGCCACGCCAGTGGTCTTCACCCAGGCGGAACTCGGCTGGGAGCCGTGGATAGCAGCAAAACCGCTGACCGATTTTGCAGACGATGAGGTGGCTATCCTCGCGAAATTTGGCCACACCGACTCTGACTATTTCCGCCTGCTGGGGCGCAACCTGCCGGTACTGGAACAACGCACGCTGACGGATAAAGGGATTTTTTATACGCCGGGCGGCCTCCCCCGCGCCGAACGCGAGCTTGCAGCAACGGTCACCAGCAAGGTCAACGGCTGCATTTACTGCGCATCTGTCCATGCGCGTAAAGCCAGTCAGTTATCGAAGGATGACAATGCCGTTGAAGCGCTGCTGGCTATCCGAGCAGGGCAGTCGCTGAGCGAAGGGCAGTCTGCGCGCTGGCAGGCGGAAATTGAATTTGCGGCGGCGCTGTCCGTCACGCCACCAGCAGTGACGCCACATCATCTCGCGGCACTGGAAAAACAGTCGCTGGATACGCTGGAACAACTCGACTTGATTCAGTCTGCCGCCTTCTTCGCCTGGGCCAACCGGTTGATGTTGACCCTGGGCGAACCCTGGCTGTCCTGACGGGTATCAGGCTAGCGCGCGTGCGTTAGCCTGATTTCGTTTGGCTTTCAGGTAGCCATACATCAGCAGTGACGTCATGGCAGAGAACGAAAGTATGGCCGCAGGCAAGGTAACGTAACTCCAGCTAAAGCCAAGCGTTATCATCATCCCGCCAAAATAGGCGCCAATCGCACTACCCAGATTAAACGCCACCTGACCACCTGCAGCGCCCAGCAGTTCCCCACCTTTCGCGTTTTGCAGCAGCAGTATTTGCAGCGGTGCAGAGAGCGCAAACAGCCCGGCGCAGCAAATAAAGCCCATAACCAGAGAGGCGGTCTGGTGCTCGCCGAACGTAAAGAGCAGCAACAACGAGGCGACAATCACCATATCGGTCGTGGCTGCGATACGCAGCGGGCTGTAGCGCCCGGATAATTTACCGCTCAGCATATTACCCAACACCATGCCCAGCCCCATCAGCATCATGATCACCGTCATCAGCCCCTCGGAAAAACCGGAGACATTAACCATAAACGGCTTCACAAAGCTGAACCAGGCAAACACCCCGGCGTTGCCAAACATGGTGGCGGCAAAAATAAGCCAGGGTTCCGGCTTCTTCAGGAAATGAAACTGCTCGCTGAGCCGGGTTTCCGTTTTATCGTAGAGCTTAGGCACCCAGAAAATGACGGACAGGATCACCAGCGCATCGAACACGGCAATCAGCAAGAAGGTGTAGCGCCAGTTGTACTCATGCCCAAGCCACGTCCCGAGCGGGACACCCACCAGATTGGCGACTGTCATCCCGGCAATCATGCCTGCCACCGCAAGCGTCACCTTACCCGGAGGAGCAATTTTCGACAGGATAATGGCACCCACACCAAAAATGGCCCCGTGCGGAAAACCGGAAATCAGACGCCCGATCGCCAGCCCAGTATAGGAGGTCGAAAAGGTAAAGATGGCATTCCCGACCGCGCACATCGCCACTAAAAACAGCAGCGTCGATTTCAGCGAGAACTTACCGGAAAACAGGGCGACAATCGGCGCGCCGATCACGACGCCGAAGGCATAAAACGAAATCATATTGCCGGCGGAGGGAATCGAAATTCCCGTATCGTTCGCTAGCTCAGTTAACACACCCATAATGCCAAATTCAGCCATGCCGAGGCCAAACGTGCCAAGTGCTAACGAAAAAATAGTCTTTTTCATACCGCAACCACTTGTTAAAAATTTGCGGCAACTATTATTAAATAAACTTGTATGGTGAGCCAGTTCAAAACGACTTGCTGACAGGTTAATCCATTAATTCAGGTCGTTTACACTTCAAAGTACGGCCCTTTATTCCGCGACCGGACAATAAGAGGATGACAATGATGGTCAGTAAAAAAAAGAAAGCCAGTGTCGTTGTTGATGTCGTTAAAGATGCACCTCTCAAAACCAAAGAGTATGAAAAAGAGCTGCGCCGTCTTCACGTTGAGCTGGTTAAGCTCCAGCAATGGGTCGTCAGTAAAGGTTTGAAAGTGTGTATTGTCTTTGAAGGTCGTGACGGAGCCGGTAAAGGCGGGACGATTAAAGCGATCACCGAGCGCGTCAGCCCGCGCGTGTTCAGGGTGGTTGCTTTACCGGCCCCGACCGAGAAAGAAAAAAGTCAGCTCTATTTCCAGCGTTATGTGCCCCACCTGCCTGCGGCGGGTGAAATCGTTATCTTCGATCGCAGCTGGTACAACCGGGCAGGCGTTGAACGGGTGATGGGCTTCTGCACCCCGGAACAGGTTGAAAAGTTCCTGGATGGCACGCCGGTGATGGAAAAAGCGATGGTGGATGCCGGGATCATCCTGCTGAAATACTGGCTGGAAGTGACGCCAAAAGAGCAGGAGCGCCGTCTGCGCGATCGTATTAACGATGGGCGCAAAACCTGGAAGTTATCCCCAATGGACATTAAATCCTTCAATATGTGGGATGATTATACCGTTGCACGCGATGCCATGTTCGCCGCCACCGACACCGCCTGGGCCCCCTGGTTTGTCGCCCGTTCTGAAGATAAGAAACGTGTTCGCCTGAATATTATTTCTCATCTGCTGACCCAGATCCCGTATAAAGAACTGCACGTTGAACCCGTTGAATTGCCGAAGCGAAAAATTGGCAAAGTCAAACCAACAAAATACCCCTTCAGGTATGTCGAAGAACGCTTCTGATACTCTCCAGCCTCTTTGTTGAATGCAAAGAGGCTATTTCATTCACCGTTGTCTGGAATGGTGCTCGCAATAATAATATTACCAGGGGAAACAGTATTGTTTTTGGGCGACTGAGGTTGATAATGAGCGCACCCACACAGGAGGTGAAAGATGAAAGATTCAGCAGCAGTACATGAACATCAGCCCAGCCCGTCCCAAAGCTACGTAGCCCTTACTCACAGGTGCTCAAACGGCCAGCGCAAACTATCAGAGCATGACCGGCAATTTATACAAGCAATGAATGATTTTGTCGAAAAGAATGGAACTATTACCGATGATGAATTTTTCAGGGTGCTTTGATGCTAAAACAATTTAATGTCTACCGTAATCCCTCAACGGTAACCCGAGAAAAATTGCCTTATTACATGCTTATTCAGGATGATTGCTATGAGGATCTGACAACACGTGTAATTGTGCCCTTAGTGAGAAATCATCAGTTACCATTATGGCATAGTCCTCTTGCGCCAGGTGTAAATATAGAATTTGAATCATTCCTTATTTATGCGCCGATGATCACTAACATCAATACTAGTAAAATTAACAGTAAAGACTACATCTGTAATTTATGCGGATCACGTAATAATGTTATTTCTGCCATTGACCGACTATTAACCAACACCTGAAGCTGACAGGGACTTTCACTGTACTTTGTCTGTTTTTTCTAAATCAAAGGCAATGGTTAAACGCCGCCGACCCACGCCGACGGCGCTAACGCTTACTTCATCCCTTCCGTACTCTCTTTCTTCGCTTCCAGGCGTTCAACATCCCGGTACCAGCGCGGATGATGCTTTTGCGCCCAGCGACGACTGACCTTGCCTTCAATCATCCCTTTAATCGACCCTTTCACCCAGAATGCCATATACATATGGATCAGGATGGCGTGGATCAGGATGATAGCTGACGTTGCATGGATCAGCAGCGCATAGCGAACGGCCTGAATCGGGAAGTAGTGCGCAAAATACGGACGCCAGATGATTACCCCGGTCACCAGCAGCACGAAAATCATGCTCATGATGGTCCAGAACATCATTTTCTGCCCGGCGTTGTATTTCCCCACTCTCGCGACTTTATGCTCGTTACCTTTCAGGACTTCAACAATCCCCTTCACCCACGGAATATCTTGCTTATCCGGGATGTTGTGGTGCACAAAGCGCACGAACATAAACATCAGCACGATGAAAATCAGTACTCCAAAGAACGGGTGCAAAATACGCCCCATCTGCGGCGTGCCGAAGGTTTCAGTCAGCCACTGTAGCGTTGGGAAGAAGAACGAAATCCCCGATACCGCCACCAGGAAGAAGCAGATCACCACCGTCCAGTGACAGGCGCGGTCAATAAACTTCGTGCGCACAATCATCTTCGACTTACTCATGATGCTCCTCCTCGTCGTCGTCCACCTCTTTGTTCGGCCCAATGCCGATGTAGTGATAAATCAACCCGGCAAAGGTGGCGATAAAGCCTGCCGCCGAGAGCGGTTTAAGCGCCCCTTTCCACAGGTTGATCGAGGTATCAATCGCCGGATCTTTCGGCAGATTGTGGTACAACTCCGGCTGGTCGTTGTGGTGCAGCACGTACATGACGTGCGTACCGCCCACGCCCTGCGGGTTGTAGATACCTGCGTTGTCGTAGCCGCGCGCTTTTAGCTTGTCCACGCGCTGTTGCGCCACTTCGAGCATCTCTTTCTTGGTGCCGAAGTGGATGGCGCCCGTAGGACAGGTTTTCACGCAGGCAGGCTCCTGCCCGACGCTGACGCGGTCCACGCACAGAGTGCATTTGTAAACCCGGTTATCCTCTTTGTTGAGACGCGGAATATTAAACGGACAACCCGCAATGCAGTAACCGCAGCCGATGCAGTTGTCCTGCTGAAAATCGACGATACCGTTGGCGTACTGAATGATTGCTCCGGCAGACGGACATGCCTTGAGGCAGCCCGGATCCTCACAGTGCATACAGCCGTCTTTACGGATAAGCCACTCCAGCTTGCCGTTCTGGTCGGTTTCGCTAAAGCGCATTACCGTCCAGGATTTGGCGCTCAGATCGGCGGGATTATCGTAGACCCCAACGCAGTGCCCCACTTCATCACGGATATCGTTCCATTCTGAACAGGCCACCTGGCAGGCTTTACAGCCCACGCAGGAAGAGACATCGATAAGCTTTGCGACTTCTGCCTTGTAATCCCGCGCGCGCGGCGCGGGAGTCATGGCGTTTGTCGCGGAGCGTTTAATAATGTCTTGTGTTTCCATCGCCATTTATTCGCTCCTTACGCTTTCTCGATGTTGACCAGAAACGCTTTGTACTCCGGCGTTTGCGAGTTGGAATCGCCAACGTTCGGCGTCAGGGTGTTGGCGATATAACCTTTCTGCGCCACACCTTCAAAACCCCAGTGCAGAGGAATACCGACGGTTTCCACCTGCTGACCATGCACGTTTAACGATTGCAGGCGGCGTGTCACCACCGCCACGGCGCGAATAAACCCGCGCTTGCTGCTGACCGTCACGCGGTCGCCATTGGCAATCCCTTTCGCTTTCGCCAGCGTTTCGCTTATCTCTACAAACTGTTCAGGCTGGGCGATGGCGTTAAGCCGCGCGTGCTTGGTCCAGGTGTGGAAATGCTCAGTCAGACGGTAGGTTGTCCCCACGTATGGGAATTTGTCCTTCTTACCTAAGCGCAGCACATCGTCCTCGTAGATCCGCACAACCGGGCTTGAAACCACATTCGGGTGCAGCGGGTTGGTGCCCAGCGGCGTTTCCATCGGCTCGTAGTGTTCCGGGAACGGCCCTTCAGCCAGCTTATCGAGCGCAAAGAGTCGGCCTAAGCCCTCCTGCTGCATGATGAACGGCCCCGTTGCGCTACCCGGCGGCGCAGTGTTGAAGTCCGGGATGTCGTTACCCGTCCACTTCGACCCGTTCCACTGGATGAGCATCCGTTTCGGATCCCAGGGCTTACCATTGATATCCGCCGATGCGCGGTTGTACAGCACGCGGCGGTTCAGTGGCCACGCCCAGGCCCAACCCAGCGTATTGCCTAACCCTGAAGGGTCGGCGTTATCGCGGTTGGCCATCTGGTTGCCCTGCTCCGTCCAGCTACCGGCATAAATCCAGCAGGAAGACGCCGTGGTGCCGTCGTCACGCAGCAGCGCGAAGCTGCTCAGCAGTTGCCCTTTCTTCGCCACCAGGTTGCCGGTTGCGTCATAGAGATCTGCCAGCGCAACGCCGTTGTTCTCTTTCGCCACCTCTTCAGATTCAGGGTGATCCGGTTGTTTGTAGTCCCAGCTCATCTTCAGCAGTGGCTCAACGCCCTTGCCGCCTTCAGTGCGGTACAGCTCGCGCAGGCGATGGTAAATCCCGGCCAAGATCTCGCCGTCATTACGCGCTTCACCCGGTGCATCCTGCCCTTTCCAGTGCCACTGTAACCAGCGGCCCGAGTTGGCAATCGAACCATCTTCTTCAGCAAAGCAGGTCGATGGCAGGCGGAATACTTCGGTCTGAATCGACGCGGTATCCACGTCGTTCATCTCGCCGTGGTTTTGCCAGAAGTTCGAGGTTTCCGTCACCAGTGGATCGATAACCACCATGTACTTCAGCTTGCTCAGGCTGCGAACGACCTTGTTTTTGTCCGGGAAAGAGGCCACCGGGTTAAAGCCCTGGCAGATATAACCCGCGACGTTGCCCTTATCCATCATGTTGAAATACTTGATGACATCGTAGGCCTGGTCCCATTTCGGCAGCCATTCAAAGCCCCAGTCGTTCTCTTTCTGTGCCGCATCGCCGTAGAAGGATTTCATCAGGCTGACGAAGAATTTTGGATAGTTGCTCCAGTAGTTAACCTGATCAGGCAGCGTGGCTTTTGGCGTGCTGGCAGCCAGATAGGTTTGCAGATCCGGCTGTTTATCCGACGGCAGCGTCAGATAACCTGTCAGGCTGGTGGAGAGCAGTCCGAGATCGGTTAAGCCCTGAATGTTCGAGTGACCACGCAATGCGTTCACGCCGCCACCCGCCATGCCCATGTTACCCAGCAGCAGCTGGATCATCGCCATGGTGCGGATGTTCTGCGCACCCACGGTGTGCTGTGTCCAGCCCAGCGCATACAGGAACGTGGTGGTTCTGTCGGCCGCACTGGTAGACGCCAGTACTTCACACACTTTCAGGAAATCTGCTTTTGGCGTACCGCAGATGTTTTCGACAACGTCCGGCGTATAGCGGGAAACGTGCTGTTTCAGCAGATTCCACACACAACGTGGATCGGTCAGTGTCTCGTCGCGTTTCGCATAACCGTTTTCATCGAGCTGGTAGTTCCAGGACGACTTATCGTATTGCCGTTTTTCCGCGTCATAACCGCTGAACAGCCCGTCATCAAAGGCAAAGTCATCCCGCACCAACAGGTTAGCGTTGGTGTAGTGTTTGACGTACTCAGCATTAATTTTGTTGTTTTCAATCAGGTACAGCAGCACACCAGACAGGAACGTAATGTCCGTACCGGAGCGAATAGGCGCATAAATATCCGCCACCGATGCCGTACGCGTAAAGCGCGGATCGACAACAATAAGCGTCGCATCGTTGTTATTTTTCGCTTCCATCGCCCAGCGGAAACCCACCGGATGTGCTTCAGCGGCGTTACCGCCCATCACCATGACGACGTTAGCGTTTTTGATATCAACCCAGTGGTTGGTCATCGCACCGCGACCAAATGTTGGAGCAAGACTTGCTACCGTTGGTCCGTGTCAGACGCGTGCCTGGTTATCTACCGCCAGCATCCCGAGAGAACGCACAAATTTTTGTGTCAGCATTCCGGTTTCATTACTTGCCGCAGACGCGCAGAGCATCCCGGTGGAGAGCCAGCGGTTAACCGTCACGCCCAGCTCGTTCTTTTCGATAAAGTTGGCGTCGCGGTCGGCTTTCATTAGTTTCGCGATGCGGGAGAAGGCTTCATCCCACGAGATACGCTGCCATTTATCTGAACCTGGCGCACGGTACTCGGGATAACGCAGACGGTTTTCACTGTGAACATAATCCAGCAGCCCGGCCCCTTTAGGACACAGCGCCCCACGGCTTACCGGATGATCCGGATCACCTTCAATATGATAAATCGCTTCTTTGGCGTTCTTCGCGCCATCGCCCAGGCTAAACATTAATAGCCCGCATCCCACGGAGCAGTATGTGCAGGTGTTACGGATCTCTTTGGCGCGCAGCAGTTTATAGTTGCGTGCCTGAGCCAGTGCCATTTTGGGAGCAAATCCCAACATCGCAGCTGTTGTTCCGGCCATACCGCCCGCGCAGATTTTGAAAAATTGTCTGCGGCTGACGTCCATTGTTGTCCTCGTTTTCGTATGAGGGCCTATCCCAGTAGGCGTAATTGTTGAAGCCAGTTTGGTGACGGACAGCGCGCAGAAACCGGAGCGTACACGTAGTACGTGAGGATTTCGAGCACTGCCCGGTGCCAAAATGGCGAATGAAATAGCCTAATGGGATAGGCGCTAAGGCTTCGCGCCGCAAACTAACATCAAAACCCCTGATTTTTTTGCGTCAAATCAATGTCGAACGGCATCGCCCCCTTAATAGTCGCGACTGACGAAATTGAATAATCCTTTTGGGTTAAGTGCTTAACAGAATTATTCGCGGTAAACCGTGGAATAATGCTATAAATTTTTCCTTTATATTTGAGGGTAATGGCAAGGTAATGGACAGAAAAAGAGCAACGCTCATTGGGCTGGCGGCAATCCTGTTATGGAGCACGATGGTCGGGCTTATTCGCAGTGTCAGTGAAGGGCTGGGACCGGTGGGCGGTGCAGCGATGATTTATACCATCAGCGGATTATTGTGTCTGGTGACGGTTGGGTTTCCTGATATCAGACGTTTCTCAACCCGATATCTTATTGCAGGCAGTGTTCTCTTTGTCAGTTATGAAATTTGCCTGGCGTTATCCTTAGGCTATGCGGCAACACGGCCGCAGGCGATTGAAGTGGGGATGGTCAATTATCTGTGGCCCAGCCTGACCATTGTGTTTGCGATTTTGTTTAATGGTCAGAAAACAAACCTGTGGGTGATCCCGGGATTAGCTATCTCGCTGCTGGGTGTGTGCTGGGTATTAGGGGGCGAACAGGGCCTGCATATTGATGAAATCATCAGCAATGTTATCTCCAGCCCGCTGAGCTATGCGCTGGCTTTTGCCGGGGCATTTATCTGGGCGGCCTACTGCACCGTCACCAGTAAATTTGCCAAAGGGCAAAATGGCATCACCCTCTTCGTATTGCTCACCGCCCTGAGCCTGTGGGTGAAATATGCCCTGAGCAGCCAGCCGGAAATGGTGTTCAGCGTTCCGGTGGTGGTGAAGCTATTAATGTGTGGTGTCGCGCTTGGGTTTGGCTATGCCTCGTGGAATATCGGCATTTTGCACGGAAATGTCACGGTGCTTGCGGCGGTATCCTATTTTACCCCCGTGTTATCGGCCGCACTGGCAGCAACACTGCTCAACGCACCGCTCTCTTTCGCCTTCTGGCAAGGCGCTCTGATGGTCTGCGCAGGCTCGTTGCTGTGCTGGTATGCCACACGAAATAAAGCCTGACAGCGCTCTGCCGGGCAATCTCTCAGCCCGGCGCAAATCCTGTAAAAATAAAACGTGATCGCGCCTCAAAATATTTACACGAAGCGTGGTTAATAGGTTTAGATTTTGTTTATATTTATCTCCCTTCGTAAATTCCTCTTCACGCTTTATTGACATTAATTGACAACATCACGTAACTAATTCCCTGCAAATATTCACCTTGTATATAGCACTTATTGCAATAGTTTATTTCTGGATGTTTCACCAATTTTCGAATAACAATTACGCAACAAATCCCATAACCCGCTGTTTTAACGCCAACAAATACACATCACCTCAAATATTTTCCGAGTGACAACCAGTAATTACCTCGAAAAATAGGAACCCTATAAAACTATACTCATGGCAATTATTCGCGGCTGAAAATAGTGCTTTTCTGTGTATTAATTGGTCAAAACGCCCCGATTATCGGCAATTTTTCAGATCAGGATCACACTAATTGAAATTATCGCTAATAATTTGAAACTTATTATTGAAACGAAGCTACAAGATTTTTAAAAATAACATGCCATTGACGAACAGCCTCGTTTAGAAATCGTTCAATTTGGCTCAGGAATACCTAAAGAAAATTATAAGGATTATTTAAGATGAAACTTAAATTAGTTGCAGTGGCAGTGACTTCCATGTTGGCGGCGGGTGTTGTAAACGCGGCTGAAGTTTATAACAAAGACGGTAACAAGCTGGATCTGTACGGTAAAGTAACAGGTCTGCACTATTTCTCTGATGATTCTGGCAACGACGGTGACAAAACCTACGTTCGTCTGGGCTTCAAAGGTGAAACTCAGATCAACGACCAGATGAGCGGTTACGGCCAGTGGGAATATGAGTTCAAGGGCAACCGCTCTGAATCTCAGGGTTCTGACGGCAACAAAACCCGTCTGGCATTCGCAGGTCTGAAATTCAACGAATTCGGTTCTTTCGACTACGGTCGTAACTACGGTGTTGCTTACGACATCGGCGCATGGACTGACGTTCTGCCAGAATTCGGTGGCGATACCTGGACCCAGACTGATGGCTTTATGACTGGCCGTACCACTGGCGTTGCAACCTACCGTAACACCGACTTCTTCGGTCTGGTTGACGGTCTGAACTTCGCGGCTCAGTACCAGGGTAAAAACGACAACCGTGACATCACCGAAGCGAACGGTGACGGCTGGGGTCTGTCTTCTACCTATGAAATGAACGGTTTCGGCGTGGGTGCTACCTATGCGAAATCTGACCGTACTGACAACCAGGTTCGTGCTGGCCGTGTAGCGGGCACCATCAATGCAGGCGGCGAGAACGCAGAAGTTTGGGCTACTGGCCTGAAATACGATGCGAACAACATCTACCTGGCAACCACCTACTCCGAAACTCGCAACATGACCAACTTCGGTGACGGTTATATCGCGAACAAAGCACAGAACTTCGAAGTTGTTGCTCAGTACCAGTTCGATTTCGGTCTGCGTCCATCCATCGCTTACCTGAAATCCAAAGGTAAAGACATCGGTTCTTACGGCGACCAGGATCTGGTTGAATACGTAGACCTGGGTGCGACCTATTACTTCAACAAAAACATGTCTACCTATGTTGATTACAAAATCAACCTGGTTGACGACAACAGCTTCACCAAAGCTGCTGGTGTTGCTACCGACAACATCGTTGCACTGGGTCTGACCTACCAGTTCTAAGATTTGTCAGTATAAAAAGGCCAGCCCTCGTGGCTGGCTTTTTTTATCCGGTTTTACTGGCGTGATAAAGGAGTACGCCATGCACATATTCAAAGGACGCTGTTTATGTGGGATGAGCCAGTTCAGCGTAAGTCTCACTAATTTCGACGTGTATGCCTGCCATTGTACGTTGTGCCAGAAATGGTCCGGCGGTATCGCCATGTATCTGGAAGCGCAAGGCCATCCTCTGGTCGAGGACGATTCCATCGCCCCTTCTCATTTTTCGTCCTCCCCGCGCGGCGAACGCTGGTTCTGCCCGGGCTGCGGCTGCCCGCTGTGGTTTGAATTAACCTCATCCGCACGCTACTTCATTCCCTGGACACTGCTGGAGATGAGCGAAGACGAACGTCGTCGCCTGGTGCTGGCCGCCGAAATTTATACTGAAACCCAGCCCGCATTCTGGGGATTAACCGGGCAATACGCGCGCTTTAGTGGGGCGGAAATTGAAGCACAGGATAAAAGCTGTCTGCTTACGCCGTAGGTTGTTCACTGCCTGCCGCACGGCGTAGCCAGTTTTGCAGGAGCTTACCGTCCTCGGTCATTTCTGTATCTGAGCGTACGCACAGGTAATAGTCGCGACCGTCATCGATAGGCAAATCGAAAACTTTCACCAGTTCCCCACTTTCAAGATACGGCGCGATAAGCGGTTCGCGCATCAGCGCACAGCCCAGCCCGGCCTGAACACCCGCCAGCGTCAGCAGGCCATCTTCAAACATCGGGCCGCTTCGTCGTGGCGGGCGCTTTACCCCCTGTAACATAAACCACTGCTGCCAGGTACTGCGCTCCTCATCATGCAGCAACGGCATTTGCAACAGTTGTTCCGGCGTGTCGATGTGCCCGTGAATACGCAAAAAAGCCCGGCTGCACACCGGTACCATCTGCCCGGAAATCAGCTTTTCACTCTGGTAGCCCGCCCACTGCCCATTCCCAAAACGAATCGACATATCCGAGGCATCGCTCAGGTAGTTGCGGTGGTTGGCATACACCACGTTAATTTCAGTCTGCGGGTTCGCGCGCATAAAGGCAGGCAGGCGCGGGATAAACCAGCCCATGCCAAACAGCGGGATCAGGCTGATGGTGACCTGTCGCGTCTGCGACTGTTCCACCAGATGTTCCGTGGCCTGGCGCAGCACATTAAACGCGGCCCGGATCGAGCGGTAATAATCGCGCCCTTGCTGGCTCAACACCAGTCTGCGCCCCTGACGCTCCGTAAGCGGCATTTGCAGATACCCTTCCAGCACCTTGAGTTGATGACTCACGGCGGATGGTGAAATCGCCAGCTCCTGCGCGGCCAGCGTCACGCTGCCGAGCCTGGCAATGGCTTCAAACGCGCGCACGGCCCGCAGGGGGGGATCGTTAGCAAGACGGGTTTCGGCAAAGACAGACTGGCCTGCCGATTGTTCTGTTTTATTCATATATTGATTTCTTTAGACCGTTCACCCGATCGAGTGGTTTTGTTAATCTTATATAAATCATAAAGATAAAACGATACCGGTTTATCATAAGAAATAATATATGTGTATTTTACAATTTAATTCAATTATTAGATGGTAGCCGCTGAAAGAGCAATTTGTCGGGTACGAACGTTGGATACACTCATACAACAACTGATCAACGGTGTGATGCTGGGAAGCATCTACGCACTGATCGCGCTGGGCTATACCATGGTGTATGGCATCTTGCGCATTATTAACTTTGCCCACGGCGATATTCTGATGGTTGGCGCGCTCACCACGCTTTCTGCCATTAACGTCCTGAATAACACTTTCCCGCATATGCCGCTGCTGCTTCAGTTGGGCTGCGCGCTGGTGATCGCGATGGCTGTTTGCGCCCTGCTGGCAATGGCAGTTGAACGCTTTGCCTATCGCCGCCTGCGTAACGCACCGCGTCTGGCTCCGCTGATCTCCGGGATTGGCGTTTCGGTATTGCTGCAAACCGTGGCGATGATCGTCTGGACGCGCAATCCGCTGATGTTCCCGCAGATCCTGCCGATGGACCCGATTGCCGTCACCGCAGGCAGCGAAGCCCATCCTCCAGCCATTGTCACCGTAACCGGTATTGTGACCGTGGTGCTGGCGCTGGTCGTCATGACTGCACTGTGGCTGCTGGTTGAATACACCCGCCTCGGGCGCGGGATGCGTGCAGTTGCCGAAAATCCCCGCGTCGCCACGCTGATGGGTGTTAACCCTAACGCCATTATCACCCTGACCTTCGCCATTGGCGGCGTGTTTGCCGCCCTGGCGGGCGTGATGATGGCCAGCAACTATGGCAATGCCAGTTTCTCGATGGGCTTTTTACCGGGGATCAAAGCTTTCACGGCCGCCGTGCTGGGCGGTATCGGCAATATCCGTGGCGCGATGGTTGGCGGGATTTTACTCGGCATCATCGAAGCGCTGGGCGCGGGCTATCTCGGAGAACTCACCAACGGCGTATTCGGCAGTAACTACCAGGACGTGTTTGCGTTCATGGTGCTGATCCTGGTGCTGGTCTTCCGTCCGGCGGGTCTGCTCGGCGAACGTGTGGCGCACAGGGCGTAAGGAACACTATGACAACCGTACAATTACAGACACCTGTCGCAACCCGCAAATTCTGGTCAGGAATGACCCTGTTTTGCCTCGCCCTGTTGCTTGCCCCAATTGTTGCCAGCCAGCTGGGCGGTAACTACTGGGTGCGGGTAATCGACTTTGCTCTGCTCTACATCATGCTGGCGCTGGGGCTGAACATCGTGGTCGGCTACACCGGGCTGCTGGATATGGGCTTTATCGCCTTTTACGCCGTGGGGGCGTATCTGGCCGCCCTGCTGGCCTCACCGCATCTGCTTGAGGTCTTCCCAATCCTCGCCGTCTGGTTCCCGGACGGGCTGCATACGTCGTATCTGCTGATTATTCCGCTCGCCGCCCTTGTTGCTGCGGTGTGTGGCATTGTACTTGGCGCACCGACGCTGAAGCTGCGCGGAGATTATCTTGCGATCGTAACGCTGGGCTTTGGCGAGATTATCCGCATCCTGATGCGTAACCTCGACCGCCCGATCAATATCACCAACGGCGCGAAAGGCATTACCGGTGTGGATACGCTGAACCTGTTCGGCCTGAAGTTCAGCGGTGTGTATCACTGGTTTGGCGTTAAGGTGCCTGCACTGTGGTTGTGGTACTACCTGCTGATGCTGGTGATTGTGGCGATCATTTTCGTTTGCCTGCGCCTGCAACACTCCCGCATTGGCCGCGCCTGGCACGCCATCCGTGAAGATGAAGACGTGGCCCGCGCGATGGGGATTAACGTGCGCAACTATAAGCTGCTGGCCTTTGCCATGGGGGCTTCTTTTGGCGGCGTGGCGGGCGCGCTGTTTGGCGCGTTCCAGGGCTTCGTCTCGCCGGAATCCTTTACCTTGCAGGAGTCTATTGCCGTACTGGCAATGGTGGTGCTGGGCGGTATGGGACACATCCCCGGCGTTATCCTCGGTGCGGTGCTTCTGACCGCCCTGCCAGAACTGCTGCGCAGCCAGGCAGCCCCTGTACAGCAGGCACTGTTCGGCACGGTACTGATTGACCCGGAAATTCTCCGTCAGCTGTTTTACGGCCTGGCGCTGGTGCTGGTGATGCTCCTTCGTCCGTCCGGGATCTGGCCGGTACGCCACAAGGAGGTAAAAGCATGAGTCTGCTCACCGTTCGCAACATGTCCAAACGCTTCGGCGGCCTGACCGCCGTGGACGATGTTTCACTCTCCATCAACAAGGGTGAGATTTACGGTCTGATTGGCCCTAACGGCGCGGGAAAAACCACCTGTTTTAACCTGATAACCGGGTTATACCCGGCCGACAGCGGCGAATTCCTGATTGCCGACAAACCCTATTTCCCGAAGCAGATCGAGAAAGTGACTGCCGCCGGGATCGCACGCACCTTCCAGAACGTGCGTCTGTTCAACCAGATGTCGGTGCTGGAAAACGTGATGGTCGGCCGCCATGTACGCACCCGCAACGGATTGTGGGCTGCCCTGAGCCGCCACAAGCGCGCGCGGGCAGAGGAAACCGACACCCGCGAGCAAGCCTGGCACTGGCTGGACTATACCGGCATTGCAAAATTCGCCCACTATCGCGCCTGCGACCTGGCTTACGGCCACCAGCGTCGGCTGGAGATCGCCCGTGCGCTGGCCACCGATCCGCTGCTGCTGGCGCTCGACGAACCCGCAGCCGGGATGAACGCCGCAGAGAAAATGGCACTCGGCGAACTGCTTACCCGCATTCGTGACGACGGTAAAACCCTGCTGATGATCGAGCATGACGTCAAGCTGGTGATGGGGATCTGCGACCGTCTGACGGTTCTTGATTATGGCAAAACGCTCGCCAGCGGCACGCCGGACAGCGTACGTCGCGACCCGGCCGTGATCGCCGCCTGGCTTGGAGGCAACGCGCATGTCTGAGTTATTAAAGGTTGAACGTCTTGACGTGCATTACGGCGGCATTCAGGCAGTACGCGATGTCTCCTTTACCCTGCACGAAGGCGAGCAGGCCACGCTGATCGGCGCAAATGGCGCAGGGAAAAGCTCCACCGTGCGTGCCATTACCGGGCTGGAAAGTTTCACCGGCAGCATCACCTTCAGCGGCAAAGATGTGCGTAAACACAAGCCAGAGGCCCTGCTGCGTGACGGGCTGGTGATGGTTCCCGAAGGGCGCGGCATTTTCGCCCGCATGACGGTACTGGAAAACTTGCAGATGGGTGCCTGGCTAAGGCGTGACACTGTCACAGTTAAACATGAAATGAACGTGATATTTGAACGCTTCCCGCGCCTTGGCGAACGTCAGCACCAGCTGGCGGGGTTGCTTTCCGGCGGGGAACAACAGCTGCTGGCACTTAACCGCGCCCTGCTCAGCCGCCCGCGCCTGCTGATCCTCGATGAACCGTCTATGGGGCTGGCACCGAAAATGGTAGAGAACATTTTTGCCGTCATTTCCGGGCTGCGTGAACGCGGCGTGGCCCTGCTGCTCATTGAACAAAACGCGCGCCTGGCATTGGAAGTGACCGACAACGCGTGGGTCATGGACAGCGGCAGCATCGTTCATCACGGCGCGTCGAAAGCCATGCTGGACGACGACCAGATTGCACAGATTTATTTGGGCGAAATGCCCGTTTAACACACCAACCAACATCAGGGAAAACAATGAAAACAGTAAAAATCAGTGCGCTCAGCGCCGCCATTCTGCTCAGTGGTTTTGCCTCAACGGGAGCATGGGCAGCGGATAGCGAAACCGTTGTTATTGGCCTTGCAGGCCCGTTAACCGGTCCGTCTGCCCGTATCGGTAAGGATCTGGAAAACGGCGCGCAACTGGCTATCGACGATATCAACAAACAGCATCCGACCATCGGCGGCAAATCTGTGACCTTCAAACTGCAATCCGAAGACGATCAGTCTGACCCACGTACCGCCGTAGCGGTCGCGCAGCGTCTGGTGGACAGTGGCGTGGCGGGTGTGGTGGGCCACTGGAACACCGGCACCAGTATCCCGGCCGCGCGCGTGTATCACGATGCCGGTATCGCGCAAGTTGCCCCTGTTGCCACCGGCCACGCCTATACCAAGCAGGGTTTCGACACCAGTTTCCGCGTGATGGGCCATGACGATGACGGCGGCCAGTTTGCCGGGCAGTACGCGGTAAACACCCTGAAGGCAAAACGCATTGCGGTGATCGACGACCGTACCGCGTTTGGTCAGGGTCTGGCCGACGAATTCATTAAATCGCTGGAAGCCCAGGGTGTGAAGATTGTTGACCGCCAGTACGTTGATGACAAAACCGTGGATTTCAGCGCCGTTCTGACCGCGATCCGCAGTAAAAACGCAGACCTGATCTTCTTCGGCGGCGTGGACAGCCAGGCCGCACCGCTGGCGCGACGAATCAAACAGCTCGGCATGAACGCCACCCTGATGGGCGCTGGCGGATTCGTCAGCCAGACCTTCCTGCAACTGGCGCAGAAAGAAGGCGAAGGCGTTGTGGCGCTGGAGCCAGGTCTGCCGGTTGATCAGATGCCGGGCGGTAAAGCGTTCGAGCAGGCATATCAGTCCCGTTACCACACCCACATCGAGTTGCACGCGCCGTTCGCCTATGACGCTACCCGAGTGCTGGTTGCCGCAATGGAAAAAGCCAACTCCGTTGACCCGTCTGAATACCTGCCCGCCCTGCGCGCCATTAACTACTCTGGCGTCACCGGACAGATTGCGTTTGATAACGAAGGTAACCTGAAAGCGCCGTCCTTCACCGTTTACAAAGTGGTGGATGGCAAATGGCAGCCGCAGACCGTACTGGGCGGCACCAAAGCGAAGTAACGCAGTGAGGCAATGTGATGAGTGATAATAATGAGCTGGGCATTCTCGCCCGCCGTAAAATTGAAGCAGAAATTATTAAGCCAATTTATGAAATCCTGGTGCGCGAGATAGGGAAAACCCGCGCCCAGGCGGTGATTGGCGAGGCCATTGAACAGGCCGCTATCGATGCAGGTAAAGAATTCGCCAGCAAAGAGCCCAACGGCGCGGATGTGAAAAGTTTTATCGCCCTGCAATATCTGTGGGAGAAAGACAACGCGCTGGACGTCAAAGTGCTCGACGCCGACGATCAGCAGTACAACTACAACGTGACCCGTTGCCGCTACGCCGAGATGTACCACGAGATGGGTCTAGGCGAAATCGGGCATCTGCTCTCCTGCGCCCGCGATGAGAAATTCATTGTGGGTTACGCGCCGGATGTGGAGCTGACCCGCACGTCCACCATCATGCAGGGAGGTTCATGTTGCGACTTCCGCTATCGCAGCACAAAGGACAAAGCATGATCCGTGTAAACGCAGAGCGCTTGTGGGCCACGCTGGAAATGATGGCGCAAATCGGCGGTACGCCCGCCGGTGGCGTCACCCGTCTGGCGTTAAGCGAAGAAGACCGGATCGCACGCAATTTGCTGCGCGACTGGGCGCTGGACGCCGGTTTTACCTGTGATGTGGACAGCATGGGCAACATGTTCATCCGCCGCGCCGGGAAAAACCGGGCTCTGGCTCCGGTGATGACCGGATCGCACGTAGATTCTCAACCACTTGGTGGGAACTACGACGGGATTTACGGTGTGCTGGCCGGGCTAGAGCTGCTGCGCTCCCTGAACGATAACCAGGTGGAAACCGAGCGCGATATCGTGCTGGTGAACTGGACCAACGAAGAAGGCGCGCGCTTTGCCCCGGCGATGCTCTCATCCGGCGTCTGGACCGGGCAGTTCAGCGAAGCATATGCCCACGCCCGGGCCGATAACACCGGGATCACCGTTGGTGAAGCGCTTGACGCTATTGGCTATCGCGGTGAGCAACCTGCACAGGCATTTCCGATTCACGCCTGTTACGAGCTGCACATCGAACAGGGGCCGATTCTGGAAGATGAAGCCATTGATATCGGGCTGGTGCGGGCCGCAATGGGCCAGCGCTGGTTTACCATTACCCTGGACGGTTTTGCCGCTCATGCGGGTACGACCCCGATGCACAGCCGACGCGATGCATTAACCGCCTTTGCTGAACTGGCATTAAAGGTGGAAGAGATTGGCTATCAGCATCAGCCAGATGGCCGCGCCACTATCGGCATGGCGCAGGTCACGCCGAACTCGCGCAACGTGGTGCCATCTCGCGTGGTGTGCAGCGTGGAGTTTCGCCACCCGGCGCAGGATGCGCTTGAAGCGATGGAATCGGCACTGCATCAGGCTGCGGAATCGCTGGCTGCACGCGGCGTTACCGCTACCGTTGAGCGCATTTTTGACTACGCGCCAATTGCCTTTAACCCGCAGTGTCTGGCCCGTACTGAGCAGGCCGTGGCGGCGCTGGGGTATTCATCAAAACCGATGGTATCCGGCGCGGGGCATGACACCTGTTATGTCAGCAAAATTGCTCCGGCGAGCATGATTTTCATCCCGTGCGTGAAAGGCATCAGCCATAACGAAGCGGAAAAGATCCTGCCAGAATGGTCAGAGAAAGGGGCGAATGTGCTGTTGCACAGCGTGCTGGCGGCGGCTCAGGAGCAATAACACTGTGCGAAAGCAGATACGCTCTGCTTTCGCCAGAACCTAGATCGCCACGCGTCGGCTGATTTCGACCACCCGGTCGCTCGGCAGATGGTAGTGATTGATAACATGGGTACAGTTACGCTTCATAAAGGCAAAGATATGGCGTTGCCAGACCGCCATCCCCGCAGAACCCTCACCCGCGACAATGGTTTCATGCCCGACGTACCAGGTTGCATCATCGGTTGCAAATATCGCGTTGATTTCACTTATCCCTTGCAGCAAATGCGGGATATCCGGGTGCTCCATAAAACCGTATTGCGCGATACCATGCCAGTATCCCGGGGCGCGTTGCATCACTTCGATTCGCTGTTCATCATCCACGTAAGGCACATTAAGAATATCAATCGTCAGGGACAGCACCTCGCGCTGCAAGGCGCGGTTTCGTGCCACATGCCAGCGCATCACGGGCGGGATGTTATCCCGGGTACGCGTTAAAAAGATGGCCGAGCCCGCCACTCTGGGCACCTCTTTTTGCGCAAGCGCCGAAAAGAAACCATCGACACTGATCCCTTTCTCGCCAATTGCCTTTGCTACCGCCTTAATCCCGCGATTCCAGATCAACATAACGGTGCAGATGGCTGCGGCCAGCAGCAGCGGGATATAACCCCCTTCAAGGACTTTAATCATATTGGCGAATAAGAAACTGGTATCGATGACGAAAAACACCATGGCGATCGCTGCACTGCTGAACAGGCTCCAGCGCCATATTTCACGCATGGCCACAAACAACAGGCCGGTGGTCATCAGCATGGTTAACGACACGGCGATGCCATAGGCGGCAGCAAGTTTGTCGGACGACTCAAAGAACACAACCAGCCCGATGGTCACCACCATCAGCAGCCAGTTGATAGCACCAATATAAATCTGCCCGTAGCTTTCGGCGGCAGTCTGTTTGATCCGCAAACGCGGCAGCCAGCCCAGTTGGATCGCCTGACGGGTCATTGAGAAGGCGCCGGTAATAATCGCCTGGCTGGCAATAATGGTTGCCATTGCCGCAAGAACGATCAACGGAACCTGGAGCGCGCCGGGGCACAGCATAAAGAAGACGTTTTTGGTGCTGTCTGCACCCGCCAGGATCAGCGCCGATTGCCCGGCATAATTGAGCAGCAGCGCGGGGAAGACCACCCCGTACCAGGCCAGCCAGATGGGTTTTTTACCAAAATGGCCCATATCCGCATACAGGGCTTCCGCACCGGTGACACAGAGGAATACTCCGCCTAACACCAAAAAACTGGTAAAGCCATTAGAGAGTAAAAAGGTGATGCCGTAGTAAGGATTCAGGGCCAGCAACACCGCCGGATGCTGCACTATGCCCCATACACCCAGCGCAGCGATGGTGAAAAACCACAACGCCATGATCGGGCCAAAAATTTTGCCAATTCTGGCGGTGCCAAAGGGCTGAATAAAAAAGAGTGCCAGTAAAATGGCAACCGTTGCAGGCAGGATAAAGGGTTTAGACTCCGGGATCACAATCTCTAAGCCTTCAAGCGCAGAAAGCACGGAGATGGCCGGAGTGATCGCCCCGTCACCGTAAATTAATGCCGCGCCAATCAGCGCCGAAAATATCACCCAGCGCCCACCTTTTCCCTTTTCAACCAGCAATGACATTAACGCCATGATGCCGCCCTCGCCGTGGTTATCAATGCGCATGGCGAACGCGGCATATTTAACCGAGGTGACCAGGATTAGCGTCCAGGTAATCAGCGAAAGCAGGCCTAAAATAACCGCGGGTGTCGGGTCATGCCCGGACAACGACAGCACCGTTTTGAAGGTATAGAGCGGGCTGGTGCCGATATCACCGAACACCACACCAAGCGCACTGCCCGCAAGCAACACAACCCGAGGGGATGCGGACGATGTTTCACTGCTGTTGAGCAGGTTCATATAATCCAGCGTGGGTCTGATAATCCTTTAAAAATCATAGCCCACATCCCCTTTTCCTGCCAACGCGCCGCTAGTGCTGATTCACTTTTGCGAGGCTGAACCAGATCCCGATGGCCAGCAGCAGCAACATGCCGCCAGCACTGCCCAGCGCCACGCTGTGTGAGGTAATAAACGCCGTTTTCGCCGCCTCGATCACGGAATCTCCCAGTGCAGGCGTCAGCTCCTGGGCGACCTTCACTGCTTCACCAATTGACGATGAGGCTTTGTCGGTCAGCGCCGGGGTTAAGCCGTCCGGCAGGGTAATCGATGCCGAAAAACTACGGGTTAACAGCAGGCCGAAGATGGCAATCCCCAACCCGGCACCCAGTTCATAGGACATGGTTTCGATGGCCCCTGCGGCAGCGGCCTTCTCTTTCGGCGCGGCAGCCATAATGGCGGACGTAGATGCCAGCAGCGCGCTGGCGGCACTGAACCCCAGCAACACCATCAGGCTCCACGCCTGCCACTGCTGGGTGCTGAAATCGAGCAACGACAGCCCAATAAAACTTATCGCGCTCAGCCCCATGCCTCCGGCGGCCACAATCCGCAGCCCCAGACGCCCGACCAACACCCCGGCAATGGGGCCGCTGAACCCGCTGGCTACCATCAGCGGCAGCATAAACATCCCGGCCTCAAACGGCGTAAAACCGTGAACGAACTGCAGTTCCTGAGCCATCAGCAGCTCGAACCCCACCAGCGCAATCATGGCAGTCATTGCCATCACTACACCGCTTAAGATGATGCGGTGGCAAAACAAACGCATGTCGATCATTGGTACACGGGCGCGCAGCTGAATGCGTACAAAAACAAACAACATCACCGCACCGGTCATAAGCGTACCCGCCACCATCCACGGGGCAAGCGCGCCTTTCAGCGCCGTTTTTGCGCTATATACCAGCAGCAAGATGGCGACAATCAACATGATGGCATGGCTGATATTCAGCGGCTGCTCCGGTCGTCCAGGTTGTGCCGGGACAAATCGCGCCGCCAGTGAAACCACCACCACCACGATCGGTACGTTGATCAAAAAGACCGAACCCCAGTAAAAATGCTCAAGCAGCATCCCGCCGATAAGCGGCCCAAACGCAGCGCCGCCTGAACCGACGGCCGCCCATACCCCCAGCGCGATATTGCGATGCCGGGCATCGATAAACAGCGTGCGGATCCCGGCAAGGGTAGCCGGAATGATCATCGCCGCGCCAATCGCCAGAGAAGCCCGCGCGGCAATCAGCCAGCCTGCAGAGGGCGCAAACGCCGCCGCCAGCGACGAGAGGCCAAACAGCGTGCTGCCGATCATCAGCAGGCGCTTAAAGCCGATGCGGTCACCCAGTGCGCCCATCGGCAGTACCATCCCCGCCATCACCAGCGAGTAAATATCAATAATCCACAGCAATTCATTGCCGCTTGCGCCAAGCGTCATGCTCAATGTCGGCGCCGCCACGTGCAGCACCGTTGCGTCAATCGCTACCGGAATATAGACCAGCACGATAATCACTAACGCTAACCACTGACGAAACATAAATGTCCTTTTCATTTCTAACCTGGACACATGTCCAGAATGCGATCCTACGTAAAGTTGAACGCATGTCCAGCTCTTTGTTACAATCGTTTCATCTCCATTAAGAGTGAGTAAAAATGCGTTATCTGAGCAAGGACGAACGGCGGGAAGATATTCTTCAGGCGGCCATGCGCGTGGCGCTAGCCGAAGGGCTGGCCGCGATGACAGTAAGGCGCATCGCCACCGAAGCGGGCGTTGCCACCGGGCAGGTTCACCACCATTTTGCCTCTGGCGGCGAGTTAAAATCATTAGCCTTTGTCCGGCTGATCCGCGCCCTGCTGGATGCGGATGTCCTTGCTGAAAACGCCAGCTGGCGGGAACTCCTGCACGGGATGCTGGGCAGCGATGACGGCGGATTTGAACCGTACATCAGACTATGGCGCGAAGCACAAATCCTCGCCAACCGTGATCCGGAAATCAAAAGCGCCTACATCCTGACGATGGAAATGTGGCACCAGGAAACGGTGGCCATTATCCGGGGCGGCGCTGAAGCAAAAGAATTTACCCTGACAGACCGGGCTGAAAATATTGCCTGGCGTCTGATTGGGTTGGTCTGCGGTCTGGACGGGATATACGTTTTAAATATGCCTGAAATGGACAATGCCGCATTTAATAAGCATCTTGATAAATTAATCACCCTCGAATTGTATTAATACCCACTATGGAGTATTAAAACCCGGTAAAAGTTACAATTAGTAACACATAAAGCGGAGCCACTATTCCATTCCCGGGTCGGGGGTTCGCTTTTTTATCTATCCTTTCAATTGCATCCCATAATTCCAAAAACCCCGTACAACACCACGTAAGATATCTGTTTGTTTTATATTCACTTTTCTGTTCATTGTGCGTAAGCAAGAGGGCGATATGTCACAACAAAGTGAGAAGAATAATCATTATCTACTTAATAACTGGAAACCGGAAAATAGCGATTTTTGGGAGAAGAAAGGCAAAGGTATTGCCCGAAGAAACCTTGTAATATCTGTCGCTTGCCTGCTTTTAGCCTTTTGCGTATGGATGTTATTTAGTGCCATTACGGTGAATCTTAATAAAGTCGGATTTAATTTCACCACCGACCAGCTGTTCATGTTAACGGCATTACCTTCGCTTTCGGGTGCAATATTACGCGTCCCCTATTCCTTTATGGTGCCGATATTTGGCGGCCGTTACTGGACGGTATTAAGCACCGTCATTTTGATTGTTCCCTGCGTCTGGCTGGGTATCGCCGTACAGAACACGGCCACACCCTACTGGATCTTTATTGTGATCGCCCTGCTGTGCGGTTTTGCCGGGGCAAACTTTGCTTCAAGCATGGGTAACATCAGTTTCTTCTTCCCGAAAGCAAAACAGGGCAGCGCGCTGGGTATCAACGGCGGGCTGGGGAATCTGGGCGTCAGCGTGATGCAGCTGGTCGCGCCGCTGGTGATTTTCCTGCCGATGTATACGTTCCTCGGCGTGAATGGCGTGCCTCAGGATGATGGCTCGACGATGTGGCTGGCTAACGCCGCCTGGATATGGGCGCCGCTTCTGCTGCTGGCCACCATCGCCGCCTTCTTTGGTATGAACGATATCGCCAGCTCAAAGGCCTCTATCGCCAGCCAGCTTCCGGTGTTGAAGCGCTTTCATCTCTGGCTGTTGAGCCTGCTTTACCTGGCGACTTTTGGCTCATTTATCGGTTTCTCCGCAGGCTTTGCCATGCTGTCGAAAACCCAGTTTCCGGACGTGAATATCCTGCATCTTGCCTTCTTTGGCCCCTTAATTGGTGCGCTGGCGCGTTCTGCTGGCGGGATGATCTCTGACCGTCTGGGCGGGGTGCGCGTTACGCTGATTAACTTCGTGTTTATGGCGATTTTCAGCGCCCTGCTGTTCCTGACGCTGCCCGGTTCAGGTTCCGGCAGCTTTGTCGCGTTCTATCTGGTGTTTATGGGCCTGTTCCTGACCGCCGGACTGGGCAGCGGCTCAACCTTCCAGATGATTGCGATCATCTTTCGTCAGATAACCATTACCCGCGTGAAGCAACGAGGCGGCACTGACGAACAGGCCCAGCATGAAGCCGTTACCGAAACCGCGGCGGCACTGGGCTTTATCTCGGCCATTGGTGCGGTGGGCGGGTTCTTTATCCCTAAAGCCTTTGGCACCTCGCTGGCTCTGACCGGCTCGCCGGTTGGCGCCATGAAAGTTTTCCTCGTGTTTTACATCGTCTGCGTATTCGTCACCTGGCTGGTTTATGGCCGTAAATCCTCACAAAAATAACAAATAGCCTTTCGCCGGCGAGCGGTGCAGCGCTTTCCGGCAATGTTATCGGAGCAGGAGAAATGTCATGAGTAAACTGTTGGATCGCTTTCGCTATTTTAAACAAAAAGGCGACACCTTCGCCGATGGACACGGCCAGGTGTATAACACCAACCGTGACTGGGAGGACAGCTACCGCCAGCGCTGGCAGTTCGACAAAATTGTGCGATCCACCCACGGCGTGAACTGTACCGGGTCCTGTAGCTGGAAGATCTATGTCAAAAACGGGTTAGTGACCTGGGAAACCCAGCAAACCGACTACCCCCGCACCCGCCCGGATTTGCCGAACCACGAACCGCGCGGCTGCCCGCGTGGCGCAAGCTACTCCTGGTATCTGTACAGCGCCAACCGCCTGAAATACCCGCTGGTGCGCCGTAAGTTGATTGAACTGTGGCGCGACGCGCTGGCGCAGCATAACGATCCGGTGCTGGCGTGGGACGCCATCCAGAGTGACCCACAAAAGAGCCAGAGCTATAAGCAGGCACGTGGGCGCGGCGGGTTTATCCGCTCGAACTGGAAAGAGCTTAACCAGCTGATTGCTGCCGCTAACGTCTGGACCATCAAGAATTTTGGCCCGGATCGCGTGGCCGGTTTCTCGCCTATTCCGGCGATGTCGATGGTCTCTTACGCCGCCGGGACGCGCTATCTCTCTCTGTTAGGCGGAACCTGCCTGAGCTTCTATGACTGGTACTGTGACTTACCGCCGGCATCGCCGATGACCTGGGGCGAACAGACCGACGTGCCGGAATCGGCCGACTGGTACAACTCCAGCTATATCATCGCCTGGGGCTCTAACGTGCCGCAGACCCGCACGCCCGATGCCCACTTCTTTACCGAAGTGCGCTACAAAGGCACCAAAACCGTTGCCATTACCCCTGATTTCTCTGAAGTGGCGAAGCTCAGTGACCAGTGGCTGGCGCCAAAACAAGGTACCGACAGCGCGCTGGCGATGGCCATGGGGCATGTGATCCTCAAAGAATTCCATCTGAATAACCCAAGCGACTATTTCCTGAACTACTGCCGCCGTTATACGGACATGCCGATGCTGGTTCTGCTGGATGAGCGGGACGATGGTCAGGTAGTGCCAGGTCGGATGTTGCGCGCCTCAGACCTGGCCGATGGGCTTGGCGAAGCCAATAACCCGGAATGGAAAACCATCGCTTTTGATATCGCCGGCAACCTGGTCGCGCCAAATGGCTCGATTGGTTTTCGCTGGGGCGAAAAAGGAAAATGGAACCTCGAACCGCTGGCTGCCGGTCATGAAACGGAGCTTACGCTCTCTTTACTGATCACCCACGACAGCATTGCGGATGTCTCTTTCCCCTATTTTGGTGGCAACGAGAACCCGCATTTTCGCAGCGTGAAGCAAGAACCAGTCCTGGTTCGCCGCGTGCCCAGCAAAACCCTGACGCTGGCCGATGGCTGCCAGAAACGCGTGGTCAGCGTTTATGATCTGGTACTGGCAAACTATGGGCTTGATCGCGGTCTGGAGGATACCAACGCAGCGAAAGATTACGCCGAAATCAAAGCCTACACCCCTGCCTGGGGCGCGCAGATTACGGGTGTACCGGCGTATCTGATTGAAAAAATTGCCCGTGAGTTTGCCGACACGGCACACAAAACTCACGGCCGTTCGATGATCATCCTCGGCGCAGGCGTGAACCACTGGTATCACATGGATATGAACTACCGCGGGATGATCAACATGTTGGTCTTCTGTGGTTGCGTCGGGCAAAGCGGCGGCGGCTGGTCTCACTACGTCGGCCAGGAAAAGTTGCGCCCGCAAACCGGCTGGCTGCCGCTGGCCTTCGCGCTGGACTGGAACCGCCCGCCGCGCCAGATGAACAGCACCTCGTATTTCTATAACCATGCCAGTCAGTGGCGCTACGAAAAACTGACTGCGCAGGAGCTGCTCTCTCCGCTGGCGGATGCCTCTAAATTCACCGGGCACCTGATCGACTTCAACGTGCGCGCAGAACGCATGGGCTGGCTGCCGTCTGCGCCACAGCTTAACCTCAATCCGCTGCATATTAAGGCACGCTCGGATGCCGCCGGGATGACGCCGCAGGAGTACACCGTGCAGGCGTTAAAATCGGGCGATATCCGTTTCGCCTGCGAACAACCTGACAACGGCAAAAACCACCCGCGCAACCTGTTCGTCTGGCGCTCGAACCTGCTTGGCTCGTCCGGTAAAGGTCACGAGTACATGCTCAAATACCTGCTGGGCACCGAAAGTGGGATTCAGGGCGAGGATTTAGGCTCAACCGATGACGTCAAACCCGAAGAGGTGGAATGGCAGACCAAAGCCATCGAAGGCAAGCTCGACCTGCTGGTGACGCTCGATTTCCGCATGTCGAGCACCTGCCTGTTCTCGGATATCGTCCTGCCGACCGCCACCTGGTATGAAAAAGACGACATGAATACCTCGGATATGCATCCGTTTATTCACCCACTTTCTGCCGCCGTTGACCCGGCATGGGAATCCCGTAGCGACTGGGAGATCTACAAAGGCATCGCCAAAGTCTTTTCTGAGGTTTGCGTCGGCCATCTTGGTACTGAAACGGACGTGGTGCTGCAACCGCTACAACACGACTCTCCGGCGGAGCTGTCGCAGCCGTTTGATATCCAGGACTGGCGCAAAGGCGAGTGCGATTTGATCCCCGGTAAAACCGCCCCGAGTATTGCGGTGGTGGAAAGAAACTACCCCGAAACGTATGAACGTTTCACCGCCCTCGGCCCGCTGATGGACAAGCTTGGCAACGGTGGAAAAGGCATTTCGTGGAACACGCAAAACGAAGTCGATTTCCTCGGCAAACTGAACTACGTCAAGCTTGACGGCCCGGCAAAAGGCCGTCCGTTGATTGAAACGGCAATTGATGCGTCCGAAGTGATCCTCGCCCTGGCACCTGAAACCAATGGCCAGGTGGCGGTAAAAGCCTGGGAAGCGCTCGGGCAACTGACCGGGCGCGATCACACTCACCTGGCTATCAACAAAGAAGACGAGAAAATTCGCTTCCGTGATATCCAGGCCCAGCCGCGCAAAATTATTTCCAGCCCTACGTGGTCGGGTCTTGAGAGTGAGCATGTCTCTTACAATGCTGGGTACACCAACGTGCATGAGCTGATCCCGTGGCGGACGATTTCCGGACGCCAGCAACTGTATCAGGATCACGCCTGGATGCGTGCGTTTGGCGAGAGTCTGGTGGCCTACCGTCCGCCGATTGATACCCGCAGCGTCACCCATATGCGGGAGATCCCGCCGAACGGCTTCCCGGAGAAAGCGCTGAACTTCCTCACGCCGCACCAGAAATGGGGTATTCACTCCACCTACAGCGAAAACCTGCTGATGCAGACCCTGTCGCGCGGTGGGCCGATTGTCTGGATAAGCGAAGCGGACGCCAAAGAGTTAGGCATTGAGGATAACGACTGGATCGAGGCCTTCAACGCTAACGGCGCCCTCACCGCCCGCGCAGTGGTCAGCCAGCGAGTGCCGCCGGGTATGACCATGATGTACCACGCTCAGGAGCGCATCCTGAACATTCCGGGTTCAGAAGTGACCGGGCGCCGTGGTGGCATTCATAACTCCGTCACCCGCATCTGCCCGAAACCGACGCACATGATCGGCGGTTATGCGCAGCTGGCGTACAGCTTCAACTATTACGGTACCGTCGGCTCCAACCGCGACGAATTCATCATGATCCGCAAAATGAAAAACATTAACTGGCTGGATGGCGAAGGTCGGGATCAGGTACAGGAGGCGAAAAAATGAAAATACGCTCACAGGTTGGAATGGTACTGAATCTCGATAAATGCATTGGCTGCCACACCTGCTCGGTCACCTGTAAAAACGTCTGGACCGGGCGTGAAGGCATGGAATATGCGTGGTTTAATAACGTCGAAACTAAGCCGGGTATCGGTTACCCGAAAAACTGGGAAGACCAGGAGGAGTGGCAAGGCGGTTGGGTGCGCGGCATTACCGGTAAGCTAACGCCACGCCTCGGTAGCCGCGTGGGCGTGCTGTCAAAAATCTTCGCCAACCCGTCTCTGCCGGGTATCGACGATTATTACGAACCCTTCACCTTTGACTATCAGGATCTGCACCGCGCCCCGGAGGGCGATCACCTGCCCACCGCCCGCCCGCGCTCGCTGATTAGCGGTAAACGGATGGACAAGATCGTTGGCGGCCCGAACTGGGAAGAGCTGCTTGGTGGCGAGTTCGAAAAACGCGCCCGTGACCGCAACTTCCAGAAAATTCAAAAAGAGATGTACGGCCAGTTTGAAAACACCTTCATGATGTATCTGCCGCGCCTGTGCGAACACTGCCTCAACCCGAGCTGTGTTGCCACCTGCCCAAGCGGGGCTATCTACAAGCGTGAAGAGGACGGCATTGTGCTGATCGACCAGGACAAATGTCGTGGCTGGCGCATGTGTATCAGTGGCTGTCCGTACAAAAAAATCTACTTCAACTGGAAGAGTGGCAAGTCAGAAAAATGCATTTTCTGTTATCCACGTATTGAATCCGGCCAGCCGACCGTCTGCTCGGAAACCTGCGTCGGGCGTATTCGTTACCTTGGTGTACTGCTGTATGACGCAGACCGCATCGAAGAAGCGGCAAGCACCGAGCATGAAACGGATCTCTACGAACGCCAGTGCGACGTGTTCCTCAACCCGCACGATCCGGCGGTGATCGAAGAAGCGCTGAAACAAGGCATTCCGGCAAACGTGATTGACGCCGCGCAAAAGTCCCCTGTCTATAAAATGGCGATGGACTGGAAGCTGGCTCTGCCGCTGCACCCGGAATACCGCACCCTGCCGATGGTCTGGTATGTGCCGCCGCTGTCACCTATCCAGTCTTACGCCGACGCGGGCGGCCTGCCGATGAACGACGGCGTGCTTCCTGCCGTAGAAAACCTGCGTATTCCGGTGCAGTACCTGGCGAACATGCTCAGCGCAGGCGATACCGGCCCGGTGCTGCGCGCCCTGAAACGCATGATGGCAATGCGCCATTACAAACGCTCCCAGACCGTTGAGGGCGTGACCGACACCCGCGCCATCGAGGAAGTGGGCCTGAGCGTGGAACAGGTTGAGGAGATGTACCGCTACCTGGCGATTGCTAACTACGAAGATCGCTTTGTGATCCCAACCAGCCACCGCGAAATGGCGCAGGACGCCTTCCCGGAGAAAAACGGCTGCGGCTTTACCTTTGGCGACGGCTGCCACGGCTCCGACACCAAATTCAACCTCTTCAACAGCCACCGTATTGATGCCATCAACATCTCCGAGGTGCGCGAACATGGGGAGGGAGAATAATGCAGATCCTCAAAATCATCGCGCTGCTGATCGAATACCCCGATGACGCGCTGTGGGAGAGCCGTGACGAGGCGCTTTCGCTGATTGCGCAGGATGCGCCCGTGCTGCTGCCGTTTGCCCGGCAGCACCTCGGCGCCACCCTGCTGGATAAACAGGCTGAGTGGTGTGAAGTGTTCGAGCGTGGCCGCGCAACCTCGCTGCTGCTGTTCGAACATGTTCACGCGGAATCCCGCGACCGCGGTCAGGCAATGGTTGATCTCATGGGGCAATATGAGAAAGCCGGGCTTCAGCTGGACTGCCGCGAACTGCCAGATTACCTGCCGCTGTATCTGGAATACCTCAGCATCGTCACCGATGCCGAGGCACGCGAAGGGCTGCAAAATGTGGCGCCGATTCTGGCGCTGATTGGCGGACGCCTGAAACAACGTGGTGTGGCGCATTACCAGCTGTTCGACGCCCTGCTGTCGCTTGCCGGCAGCCGCCTTACCAGCGACAGCGTGGCAAAACAGGTTTCCGGTGAAAAACGGGATGACACCCGTCAGGCGCTGGATGCGGTCTGGGAAGAGGAACAAGTCAAGTTTATTGAGGACAACGCCACATCGTGCGACAGCTCGCCGATGCAGCAATATCAACGACGCTTTAGCCAGGACGTCGCCCCGCAGTATGTCGACGTCAGCGCCGGAGGCCAAAAATGATCCAGTATCTGAACGTCTTTTTCTACGATATCTACCCTTACCTGTGCGGCACGGTTTTTCTGGTGGGAAGCTGGCTGCGCTACGACTACGGGCAGTACACCTGGCGAGCCTCATCGAGTCAGATGCTGGACAAGCGCGGGATGGTGCTGTGGTCGAACTTATTCCATATCGGCATTCTGGGGATCTTCTTCGGCCACCTGTTCGGGATGCTGACGCCGCACTGGGTGTATTCCTGGTTCCTGCCGATGTCACAAAAGCAGCTGATGGCGATGATTGCCGGTGGCGTGTGCGGTGTGCTGACGCTGGTAGGCGGTGCGGGTCTGCTGGTGCGGCGTCTGACCAATCCGCGTATCCGAGCGACATCATCCACTGCCGATATCCTGATCCTCTGCGTGCTGCTGGTGCAGTGTATTCTCGGTCTGACCACAATCCCGTTCTCCGCGCAACACCCGGACGGCAGTGAAATGCTGAAACTGGTGGACTGGGCGCAGGCGGTCGTCACCTTCCGCGGGGGTGCATCTGCGCATCTTGATGGTGTGGCGTTTATCTTCCGCGTTCACCTGGTACTGGGGATGACCATCTTCCTGCTGTTCCCGTTCACTCGTCTCGTACACGTGTGGAGCGCGCCGGTGGAGTATCTAACGCGCAGGTATCAGGTGGTCCGATCCCGACGTTGATGGTGCCGGGTGGCGGCTACGCCTTACCCGGCCTACCTTCAGGGGTTTTCCAGGCCCGGTAAGCATTAGCGCCACCGGGCTATTTTCCGGGTGGCGGCTACGCCTTACCCGGCCTGCGTTCAGGGGTTTTGTAGGCCCGGTAAGCATTAGCGCCACCGGGCTATTTTCCGGGTGGCGGCTACGCCTTACCCGGCCTACGTTCGGGGGTTTTGTAGGCCCGGTAAGCATTAGCGCCACCGGGCTATTTACCGGGTGGCGGCTACGCCTTA
>Ga0153917_1000049_pt1 | contig 141364 bp, 138 predicted proteins | sample TSFL001MetaG_FD_104695 | JGI IMG/M metagenome (GOLD analysis project Ga0153917, IMG submission 104695) | Attine ant fungus gardens microbial communities from Florida, USA - TSFL001 MetaG | ecosystem: Host-associated > Fungi > Mycelium > Unclassified | place: USA: Florida, Paynes Creek Historic... | reverse complement strand
TGGTCGGCTGCTCCGCTGGTCGGCTGCTCCGCTGGTCGGCTGCTCCGCTGGTCGGCTGCTCCGCTGGTCGGCTGCTCCGCTGGTCGGCTGCTCCGCTGGTCGGCTGCTCCGCTGGCCGGCTGCTCCGCTGGCCCGCTGCTGATCGCTCCCGTCGCAAACGTGCCCCGCTGCTGATCGCTCCCGTCGCAAAGGATGCCGCCAACCCGCCGTCTGAGCGGCGCTTTTCGCGACGGGAACGGATCCGAGGCCGCGACCGAGAGGCTCCGAACGACGGTTCAGCGGGCCGAGGCAGGGGCGAAGGATGCCAGGACGGCCTCCTCGAGGGCTGGGTGCGCGAAGGCGTATCCGGCGTCGAGCAGTCGCCCCGGCGCGACCCAGCGGCTCTTCAGGATCAGCTCCGTCTCGGTGCGGATCCCGATCGCGCCGAGCTCGAGCATCCAGCGCGGCTGCGGCAGCCCGAACGGCATCCGGAGGGTGCGTCGGATCGTCGCCATGAGCGTGCGGTTGTCGCCGGCCCCCGGCGCTGCGACGTTCACGGGGCCCTCCAGCTCGGGATGCCGCTCGAGGAAGGCGATGATCCCCGCCACGTCGTCGAGGTGCACCCAGCTGAACCGCTGCCGCCCGCCGCGAGCGCGGACGTCGTGCGCGGTCCCGGCCTCGCGGCGTGCGCGGCCGATGGGCCAGTGCCCGTCGTACTGGGGGCCGCCGAGCCCGCATCGGGCCAGGGTCCGCAGCGTGCCCAGCACGCCGCCGTCGCCGAGCACGATCGCGGTGCGCAGCGCGACCCGGCGCGTTCCCGGCAGGCGGCCCGCGAACAGCTCGCGCTCCCAGGCCTTCGCGACCTCGACCGAGAAGCCCGTGCCGAGTTCTCCCGTCGACTCCGTCTGCGGGCGATCCTCCGCATGCCGGTAGATCGTCGCCGTCGAGGAGTTCACCCACAGCGGCGGCGGGGTCGCCGCACGCGCGATCGCGGTGCGCAGAGCCGCCGTCGTGCGCTCGCGGGAGCGGAAGATCTCGGCCCGGTTCTGCGGCGTGTAGCGACAGTTCACGCTCTTGCCGGCGAGCCCGACGACGAGGCCCGCGCCGTCGACGGCCGCGTCGATCCCGGCTTGATCCTCCCAGCGCAGGTCGGCGTCGTGGCGGGAGATCGTGACGACCTCGCGCCCCGCAGCGCGCCAGCGCCGTGCGAGGTCCTGGCCGATGAACCCCGTGGATCCGCCCAGCACCACCCGTCCCTGCGGTGCCTCGTCGTGCCCTGCGGTGCTCATTCGTCCTCCTCGATGCGGTAGCGGAACGTCCCCGAGTATTCGTGGATGCGGCCGAGCACGGGTGCGTCCACCGTGAGCGCCACCCGTTGCACTCCGAGCGCGTCATCCACGCTCTCCGTCAGCCGGATCTGCGGGGCGGGGCGAGCGGTTCCGGGCTCATGACGACAGATTATCGAACGTGTTCAAATTTGTCGACCGGGTGTTCCTTCGCGGCGCGGTCGCCTCCTCGCGGCGCGGTCGCCTCCTCGCGACGCGGCGACCGCCTCGCAACGCGGTCGCCGCGGGGAGGCGATGAGAGCCCAGGGTGCGGAATGCGTCAGGGTATGGATGAGGATGCGTCAGGCACGGGCCCGCATCAGGCCTCCCTGAGGCGCACCAGCCGCTCGTGCCCGGACTCCTCGAGCTCGGCGATGTCGGCGCGGGACTTCAGGAACGCGTTGAAGGAGCGGTAGCCGAGGGCCTTCTCGCTGAACGAGGGATCCATCCGGCGCATCTGGGTCTTCACCGCCGAGCTGTGCAACCACTCATCGCCGTCGCTCTTGTCGTGGCCGAGACGCAGCGCGCGCACGAGCGTCGCGGTCGCCTCCTCCTGCTCGGAGAGGGGCGGTTCCTGCTCGGTGACGGTCGGCTCGTCCTTCTCCGCCGCCGTGCGGGACTGCTTGCGCACCCCCTGCGCCTGCCGGGCGGTCGCCTTCCTCGGCGCCGCCTCGGGCGCCGGCGCCGGCGCCGCGGCGCGCTCGACGCCGGGCAGCGAGTCGTACGCCTCGAACTCGTCGCACGCGGCGGCGAGCGACTTCGCCGTGGAGCCGGCCACGCCCACGCCGATCACGTAGCGGCCGAGGCGCTTGCAGCGCTGTGCGAGCGGCACGTAGTCGCTGTCGCCTGCGACGATCACCACGTGGGTGAGGTCGGGCAGGCGGAACATGTCCTCCACCGCATCGACGGCGAGGCGGATGTCGGCGCCGTTCTTGGCGTATGCGGCGGCGGGGAACAGCTGCACCAGGTCGACGGCGCGCGCCACGAGCTGCGAGCGGTACTCGGCGTTCACCGGCGACGACCAGTCCGCGTAGGCGCGGGTGAGCACGAGCGTGCCGAACGACGAGGCGTAGTCGATGATCGCGCCGACATCGATCATCGCGGCCCTGAGACGCTCCATCACCTCGGCATCGGACGGGTCTTCCTGGATCCGCTGGCGGTCCTTGTTGTAGGAGTTGCGCCCGTGCACGCGGTCGTACCAGGAGATGACGATGTTGTCGAAGTCGAGATAGACGGCGACGCGGCTTTCCTGCGGCTCGGCCATGGGGGCTCCTTCGGTTCGGAGGTTCTCGGCTGGTCAGCCGGCTTCTGCCAGCTGACGAACGGTCCAGAAGCAGGATCCGACGCCTCGCGGAGAACGACGCATCAGGCGGTCTCGCGGGGGTAGCGGACGCCGATCTGCGCGCGGATCTCGTCGAGGAGGGCCATGATCGCGACGCTCTCGACGACCGGGAGCAGGTCGCTGTCGGGCGTGCCGCCGTCCGCCGCCGCCGCGGCGATGTACCGCTCCGCGGCGAGCGCCTGGTACTGCATGCCGCGTCCGCCGCCGCGTCCGTGCGAAGTGGTGCGTCCGTCGTACTCCTCGAGCACCGTGCCGTCGGGCCCCACCACGCGGAACGTCGTAGGGGCGTACCAGACCCGGTCGATCTCGATGCGGGCCGCGGTGCCGATCACGACCGCGGTGTCGGCGCCCGCGGCACGTGAGGAGGAGAGCGTCGTGGAGACGGCTCCGCCCGCGTGCGTCATGATCGTGGCGACCTCGGTGTCAGCCCCGGTCTCGGCCAGTCGTCCGGTCGCCTGCACGGTGACGGGCGCACCGAGCACGTCGTGCACGAACGAGATCGGGTAGACGCCGAGGTCGAGCAGCGCCCCGCCGCCGAGCTCGAGCGCGTTCAGGCGATGGGCGGGGTCTGTCGGCAGGGACTGCGTGTGATCGGCCGAGACGGCGCGGATCTCGCCGAGGGTCCCCGCGGCGATGATCTCGCGGATGCGGATCATGTGCGGCAGGTATCTGGTCCACATGGCCTCCATGACCAGCAGGCCCTTCTCGCGACCGAGGTCGGCGAGGTCCTGCGCCTCGGCGCCGTTCAGGGTGAACGCCTTCTCGACGAGTACGTGCTTGCCGTGCTCGAGCGCGAGACGCGCGTCGGCGTGATGCATCGGATGCGGGGTGGCGACGTAGACGATGTCGACCTCGGGATCCGCCACGAGCGCCTCATAGGAGCCGTGCGCCCGGGCGATGCCGAAGCGCGCGGCGAAGGCGTCGGCCGATTCCTGCGACCGGGATCCGACGGCGACGAGGTCGAGACCCGCGGTGCGCAGGTCGGCGGCGAAGGCGGCGGCGATGCCGCCCGTGGCGAGGATGCCCCAGCGCAATGCTGGTTGAGAGGAGTGGCCGGTCATGGCTCCAGCGTACGGGGTTCCACCACCTCGAGTCGTCCCCGCCAGCGGAGGCCATGGGGTGCGCTGATGGGGACGACCCCAAGGTGGGGGACCGCGGGCGGGGCGGGTTGAGAGGATGGGGAGCATGGACGACCTCATCACCGCCGCCGAACTCCGTGCCCTCCTCGAAGAGGGTTCCCCCGCTCAGGACGGGGCGGATCTGCGGATCCTCGATGTGCGCTACCGCCTCGGATTCACGGACGGGCACGAGAACTACCTCCACGGCCATATCCCGGGTGCGGTGTTCGCCGATCTCGAGGGGGAGCTGGCCGGTCACGGCGCTCCCGCGGAGGGCCGGCATCCGCTGCCCTCCGACGAGGACCTGGAGGAGGCGGCGCGGCGATGGGGGATCCGGCCGGGGCAGACCGTGGTGGTCTACGACGACTCCCGCTCGCTGCCGGCGTCCCGCGCCTGGTGGGCCCTGCGCCGGGCGGGCGTCGCGGACGTGCGTGTGCTCGACGGCGGTCTCGGGGCGTGGCGCGCCGCCGGGGGAGAGGTCGAGGAGGGCGAGGTCGTGCCGCCGCGCGGCGACGTCGTGCTGAGCCGTCCCGGAACCGCCGACGTGCTCGGCACCGACGAGGTCGCCGGGTGGGGCGGGGTGCTGCTCGACGCCCGCGCCGCCGAGCGCTTCCGCGGCGAGACCGAGCCGATCGACCCGGTCGCCGGGCACATCCCCGGCGCACGCAACCTGCCGATCGCCGAGGTGCTCACCGCGGACGGTCGATTCCGCACCCCGTCCGAGATCGTCGCGGCGTTCGAGGCCGTGGGCGCCGGCGAGGAGGTGCCGATCGCGGCCTACTGCGGATCGGGCGTGACGGCGGCGCAGCTCGCGCTCGCCGGCGCCCTCATCGGCCGCGAGGTGACCGTGTATCCCGGATCCTGGAGCGCCTGGTCGAACACCCCGGGGCGCCCGATCGAGACCGGTGCGGTGCCGGCCGAGGAGGATCCGCTCGAGGAGTAGACCGCCGGATGCCGGATGCCGGATGCCGGATGCCGGATGCCGGACGCCGAGGCGCCGCGACGCCGGATGCCGAGACACCGACGGCGAGCGGCTCGGGCGAGGTGCTCGCGGTGCGCGCGCCGCTGCCCGGTGCAGAGGAGGGGTGCCGCCGGTCCCCTCGGCGGCACCCCCTCCTCTCGGATCGCTGTGCGGCATCGCTTCTGCGCACATTCCCCAGACCACGGCGTTCCCCGTGGCCGACGTCCCCGCGGCGGCCACGCCGTACCGATCCGGAGAACAGGAGCGTTCGGCGCGGCCCGTGATACATCGACCTCGGAATCCGTCCGTGCGCGTCGGGATCAGAATCCGCTGCCGTGCGTCTGAAAGGGGGAGAGCACGCCGGTGCGCTCGGTGGCCCGCGCCAGGGCGTGCGCCGGGGCGAGCCCTGCCGCCAGTTCCGCATGCACCGCTCCCAGGAGCTCGCAGGCGTCATCGTCCGCGACCACCACCGGCGTCGCGATGACGGCGTGCGTGCCGGCGTGCAGCCAGACCCGGGTCATGCCGATCGCCTCCCACCCCCACCGCACCGACGAGCGGCCGACCTCGCAGGCGGAGAGCACGACGGTCTCCGGTACGCGCGTCATCCGGTCGATGTCGTAGCCGAACAGGGCGCCGTCGGCGAGCTCGAGACCGGAGAACATGGGGTTGCCGTCCGCATGGCGGCCGTGGGCGGCGATGTGCAGCACGCTCACCTGCGTCGACAGGTCGGTCACGTCGCCGACGGTCGCCCGCTCGGGGTCGAGCAGCCGCGCGCTGGGCCAGGACGCCGCGGCGCGAGTCGCCTCCTCGGATCCGCGGGACACGCGGGGGCCGACCGCGAAGCCCGCGCCGCGAAAGGGCGCCTCCTCGCGGGTGCGCAGCCATTGCGTCGCGGAGTCGGTCACGGTGAACACGCGCCCGCGCATCGCCGGCAGCATGCTCCACGGCACCCCGTTCAGGATCGCCGCGGCGGCCAGTGCGAGGCGCCGGTCCCCGACGACCGGGAGCACCGGTGCGAGCAGCGTCTCGGACAGCAGGGCGAGCCGTTCGTCGAGGGCGCCTCGCACGACCTGGCCCATCGGGCCGCCGCGCACGATGGCGGCGACATCGAGGTCCGCACGCAGGCCCGCCATGGCGTCTCGCGCCTGAGGCCAGCGCGGGATGTCGAGCACGCGGGCGTCGTCCGCGGTGACCGCGACGGCGACGAGGCCGTCGCGCTGGTAGACGAATGCGACGAACGCGGTGCCGTCGTCGAGCGCGGCCTGCAGCTCCTCGAGCGTGGCACGCTCCCTGGCTCCGGCGTGACCGATCGATGACCACTCGCGCCGGCGCACGCGCTCGCTCAGCTCGGCGGCGCGCGGCTGGGCGAGCCAGTCTCCGGAGCCCGCCTCGGAACGGAGCATGCGCAGCTCGGCGAGGTCCGCGGCGAGAGCGGGGTCGGGCGGCGGCCGCAGAGGCACGGTCTGCTGGCTCAGATGCCGCGCCCGCTCCGACCACTCGAACACCACTGCGGGGCGGCGCGAGCGCACGGCCGCCCCGAGCCCGGCGTAGAGCAGCCCCGCACCGTGCATGACGAGGGCCGTCGCGAGGTCCAGGCTGCCGAACGAGGCCTGCCAGGCCGCGAGCTCGTCCAGCCCGGTGGCCGCGATCCGCCGCGCCGCGGCGTCGTCGCCCGCTGCGGCGGCGCGGGCCGCCCGCACTTCCTGCGCGAGCAGGCGCACCTGCAGGCTCGCGCCGGGAGGGACCCGGATCCGCGACTGCCGTGCGGGGACCGGTAGACCGGTCTGCGCACGGTGGTGCTGCCAGGTGAGCCGCAGCGAGGCGGCCTCCGCCTGCAGCCGGTGCCGGAGCAGTTGCGCTTCGACACGGTCCACCTCGGCGTCGCGCGGGGCGCGCAGCCGGGTCGGCCGCCCCTCCGCCTCCACCGTCAGCAGGGCGCGCAGCCGCACGGCCTCCGCCCGCACCGCCCACGACTCGCTCCCCACCGCGCGGAACCGCCGCGCCGCCGCAGCAGACATCGCCGCCGCGCGAGCGGGATCATGACTCAGCAGGGAGCGGGCGAGGTGGAACTCCGCCTCCGCACGCGCCTGCCGCATCCGGTGCGCACCGAGCACGCGGATCGCACGTTCCAGGGTGCGCTCGGCGTCGCGGGTGAGGCCGGCGTCGCGCAGCACCTCGGCGCGGTCGCGGTCGCAGATCGCCGCATTCACGGCGGACTCCGCGCTCAGCACCGCCTGCGCCTCGCCCATCTTCTCCAGCGCCGGGACGAGCTCTCCGGCGAGCAGTGCCGCATAGCCGCGGTTGTGCATCGCCATCGCCCGGGAGACGTGGTCGCCGGTGGCCGCATAGTCGGGCACCGCACGCTCGAGGTCGTCGATGGCCGGGCCCAGACGCCCTGCCTGCATGTGAGCGACGCTGCGGTTCAGAAGCATCGGACCGCGATGCTCCACCTCGTCGCCGATGCCGGCGATGCCGCGATCCAGCAGCATCATCGCCCGTGGCAGGTCACCGCGTTCGAGGGCGACCAGGCCGAGCTGCCCATAGAGCATCGCGGCCGTGGTCACGGACAGGCCCGGTAGATGCAGGGCCTCGACGCAGATGGCCTCTGCAGACGCGCGGTCGCCCTGACGGATCGTGATCGCGGCGACGGAGCCGGCGATCCTCGCCCGGAGGTTGGCATCCTCGGTGCGCGCCCGCGCGCGCAGGAAGTCACGCCGCGCCGCGGCGTTGCGTCCGGCGTTCAGCTCGGCGCGGCCGCGCCGGTACAGCTCATCCGCCGTCAGCGTCACCCTCACAGCATGGCGCGTCGGCGCCCGCGGCGGGAGTGTCTTCTATGCCTGCGAGCCGTCCTCCTGGGCGCAACGGTCGAGCACCGCGCGCACCGCGTTCGGCACGGTGGACGGCGTCCGTGCCGACAGGGCACCGGTGCCCAGCTCGTGCGCGATCCGTCCGGCCACGATCGGCGCCGCGAACGACGTGCCGCTCCACACGGCGAACCCTCCCGCGAAGTCGTCGAGGTCGAGCGTCTCGCGCCGGCGGTCCTCCGCATCGTCGCGCATGCCGGCCTGCGTCCCGCCGTCGAACGACACCGGCAGGGTGGAGAGCACGGAGACGCCGACCACGTAGGTCCGCACCCACGGCCCGATGTTCGAGAACAGCGCCACCGAGCGCGCGGACGGGTTGAGCGCGCCGACCGAGACCTGCGGGGCGAGGTCGGCCTCATCCGCCGGATCGATGCCGGACTCCGGGCCCCAGGCGAAGAGCGCCGCGGGCGAGGAGGGCCGGTCGGTCGCCTCGTTCCCCGCCGAGCACACCACGACGCATCCCGTCCTGCGCACGCGCTGCAGCAGGGCGTACAGCTCGCTCTGCGTCTCCTCGGCGCCGGGGGATTCGTGGAAGAAGCCGAAGGAGAGAGTCATCACGTCCAGGCGCAGTGCCCCCGTCTCGAGCAGGTCGACGACGCGGCCGAGAGCGGCGAGCAGGTCGTTCTCCATGATCGTGCCGCTTCCGTCCGACACCCGGATCGGCAGGATCCGCGCCTCCGGGCAGGCCTGCAGCACGAGACCGGCGATGAAGGTGCCGTGCCCCGCGACCGGGTCCAGGTGCCCGTCGAGCGGATCGCCCTGCGACGGGTGGGTTTCCGGGTCGGTCGCCGGATCGTCGATTCCCAGGGGCGCGCCGGTGAACGATCTCTCGTCGATCAGGACGGAGTCGGGATCCGTGTCGGGCTCCGGCACGTTCCCGAACCATGCGTGCGCGCCGCAGCCGGTGTCCAGCACGGCGACGACGGGACGCCGTGCACCGGTGGGCAACGGCGTGCGGGCGGGCGCGGGACCGGTCCAGGAGACCGGCTGGCGCCCGCCGAAGCCGGGGAACGCATAGCTCGCGAGCCCGGCCGGGTTGCCGGTGAAGGGGTTGCCGGTGAAGGGGTTCCCGGTGAAGGGGTTGCCTGTGAAAGGGTTCCCCGTGAAGGGGTTGCCTGTGAACGGGTGGGTCCCGAGCAGGTGGTTCAGCGCGAGACCGCGGATGCCGTCGTCGCGCGCGGCGACGAGCAGACGCCAGGCGTCCGGCGCGAGGACGGGCCGCCCGTCGCGCGCCGCGCCGGCGGACACGGTGATCCTCAGACGGGTCGAATCCGCGGCGCCCGGACCGCGCGCGGCGCGGCGACGCCCGGGGAGCGAGCCCGTCGCTGCCCCGCTCTCCGAGGCCGTCCCGCCGGCGCGCTCCGTGTCCGCAGCCGGTCCGACGTCCTCGGGCGCGTCGGCGGCGTCCTCCAGATCCTCCCGGCTGATGCTCCACCCGAGCCCCCGCGCGAGATCGCCGAGTCGCTCGTCGCCCCGTCTGCCGGATCCGTCCTGTTCGAAGAGCTCGGGGCGCACCAGCAGCACATCCGGCTCGTAGACGGTGGTGTGTGCCGTGGGTCCGTGTTCGGGTTGCAGAGTCATATCGAGCAGCGCCCCGCGGCGTCGCGCCGCCCGCTCCCGCTCGCGCCAGTCCGGTCTCGGACCGCGCCCCCGTCCGCCATCTCCATGTCGTGGCTCATCGCCGTCTTGTGCCATCTTCGCCTCCCGAGCGATCCGTGGTCTCGTGTCACACTTCGAACTGCGGTGTGCGGAACTCGGTCTGCGTGCCGTCCGCGCCGCGCAGGATCAGCCGCAGCGCGGACAGGCCCGCCGGTACCGCGTCGAACGCGAACCGCCCGGGAGCCGTGAACTCGGCGTCCCAGGTCCGCTCGCGTTGCGTCAGACGGACCACGAGGGCGTCGCCGTCCACCCAGCCGTCCACGCGCCGCCGGTCCGCCTCGGCTGCGGTGACGTGCACCACGACGCCGGTGCGGCCGTCGCTGAACTGCAGCGTCGCGGTGTCGGCCTCGCCGCGCACGGCGACCGGACCGTCCTGCTCGATCAGGGTCAGCAGCGCGTACTCGCGTCCCACGTCCTCCACTGCGACCGCGGCGACCATCCGGTCCGCGAGCTCCGCGGGCACCGGATCGTGCTGTCGCCACGCCGTGCGCAGCCGCGCGAAGAGAGCCGCGTCGTCCGCGGTTCCGTCAACGGACATGGTCCTCCTCCTCCCATCCGTCGCGCTCCAGGAGCGCGCGGAGCTTGCCCAGGCAGCGCTGCCGGGTCGGCCCGATGGAGCCGATCGGCATCGCCAGATCCTGCGCGATGCGTGCATAGTCCGGCCGCTCCTCGAACGCCACGATGCGCAGCAGCCGCTGGCAGCGGGTGTTCAGCGCTCCGACGGCCGTCCACAGCGCCCCGGCGTCCGTGCCGCGCTGCGCCTCCTGCTCGGCGGACTCTCCGGCGGGCAGATGCGGCTCGAGCGACTCGCTGTCCGTCGGATCCGCCCGTCGTTGCAGACGTCCGACGCGCCAGGCCTCGCGTCGGGCGCATGTGGTGAGCCACCCCGAGATCGCGAGCGGTTCGGCGATGCCATCGTAGCGGCGCACGAGCGCCAGCCAGGTGGACTGCACGACATCCTCGGCCAGCGCGCGGTCGAGACCGTAGGCGCGCGCCACATGCCACAGCACGGGTGTCATGAGGCGCACGAGCTCGTCCAGCGCACGCTGCTCCCCGTTCCGCCAGCGCAGGAAGAGGGCCGCCGCGCGTTCCCAGCGCGGCGGATCCGCGGCGTCGCGCGCATCCATGCCGTCGAAGGTCTCTTCACGCGCTTCGAGCGGGTCTGCGCGGTCGCCGGTGGCCGTCATGGCGCCCATTGTCTCCACAGAGGGCAGGAGAGCGATAGAGGCCGTCTGATACATGATCCGTCCGCGGGATTCCGGATCCGTTCTCGGGGACGCCGCCCGCCGCCGTCGTCGGGGCTCAGAGCGCCTCGATCACCTCGCGCAGCACGTCGGGGTCGTACCAGGCGATCTCGCCGCCGGCGAGGGCGTGGTAGCGCTCATGTCCCTTGCCGAGGATCACCACGGTGTCCTCGGGGCGCGCCATCCGCACGGCCGCCGCCATGGCCTCGCGGCGGTCGGCGATCTCGGTGATCTCCACTGTGCTCGAACGGGCGCCGTCGATGAGCGACGCGCGGATCTCGGCGGGATCGTCGTCGTAGGGGTTGTCGTCCGTGATGACCAGCACATCCGCGAACATCGCGGCGAACCGGCCCATCATGCGGCGCTTGGCCGCATCGCGGTGACCGTTCGCGCCGAGCACCGCGATCAGGCGGCCTTCCGGCGTCGTGGTGCGGATCGCACGCAGGGCGGCGTTGATGGCCTCGGGCTTGTGCGCCGAGTCGACGATCGCCGTGAACGGCTGCCCGAAGTCGAATCGCTGCAGCCGCCCCTCGACGCTCGGCAGCGCGGCGATCCCCGGGGCCAGATCGGCGAGCTCGCGCCCCGACTCGGCGAGTGCGGCGACCGCGGCGAGGATGTTGTTCACGTTGAACGCGCCGGTCAGCTGCGTCGTGAACCGCACGCGCTCGCCGTCGGGGGAGCGGACGGTGAAGGAGGATCCGTGCGCGCGCAGCTCGACGTCCTCTGCGCGCCAGTCGGCGGATCCGGATCCGCTCGCCGATGTCGTGCGCACGGGCACCGTGGCCTGCGCGGCGAGCACCCGGCCCCAGTGCGAGTCGATGTCGACGATGCCGACCTTCGCGTGCGCGGGCGTGAGCAGCAGCGCCTTCGCGGCGAAGTAGTCGGCCTGGGTGGGGTGGTAGTCGCGGTGGTCGTGGCCGAGGTTCAGGAAGATGCCCGCGTCGAACGCGAAGCCGTCCACGCGGCCCAGGGTCAGCGCATGGCTGGACGCCTCGACGGCGACCGTGCCGAGCCTCTGCTCGCGCATGACCGCGAAGAGCGCCTGCAGCTCGGGCGCCTCCGGCGTGGTCAGCACGGGCGGGAAGAAGTCGTCGCCCACGGTCGTGCCGATGGATCCGATCGTGCCGGACTGCGACATGCCCGCGGCGGCGGCCACGTAGAACGCCGTGGTGGTCTTGCCCTGCGTGCCGGTGATGCCGATGCTCGTCATCGATGCCACCGGGTCGCGGTAGAGGAACGCGGAGGCGGGGCCGGCGGCCAGACGCGGATCCTCGACGACGAGGGTCGGGACCTCGGCGGGCACGAGGGCCGCGCCCTCGGCGTCGGTGAGCACGGCGGTCGCGCCGCCTTCGACGGCCTTCGCCGCGAATCGGGCGCCGTGCGCGTTCGCCCCGCGGATCCCGAGGAACAGGTCGCCGGAACGGACGTGGTCGGTGCCCAGTGCGACGCCCGTGAACGCCGCATCGGCGCGGTCGGGGACGGCGACGTCGAGGCGTGCCGCGAGGTCTCCGAGCGTCGCGCGGAACGTCTCGACGGGGCGGGAATCCAGGCGCGGGGCGGGGTAGTTCTTCGCGGTGGGCATGACCTTCCGAGTCTACCGGCGCACCACGGGGGGTGAGCGAGGGTGAGGCTTCGGTGGGGTTTCGTCTCGCTGCGCTCGCTCAACGTCCAAGGGGACGGGGTGTCCGCTCCGGGGCCGTTGAGCGAGGACGCCGGAGGCGACCGAGCCGAAACGGGGTGCGCTTCCGGGTCACTGCGCGCGCATGAACTCCTCGGCCGCGCGCACCTGCTCGTCGGTGGGGCGGACGCCCGTGTAGAGCACGAACTGCTCGAGCGCCTGCAGCGTGGCGACCGATGCTCCGTTGATGACGGTCTTGCCTGCCGCGAGGCCGGCCCGCACGAGCGGCGTCTCGGCGGGGAGGGCGACCACGTCGAAGACCACGGCGGCGGCATCGATCGCCGGCTCCGGGAACGACAGTGCCTCGGACTCGGATCCGCCCGCCATGCCGATCGGGGTGACGTTGACGAGGATGTCGGCGGTGCGCTCGGCCACGTCCGCGGCCCAGCCGAAGCCGTAGAGCCCGGCGAGCGCCCGGCCCGCCTGCTCGTTGCGGGCCACGATCGTGACGTCGGAGAAGCCCGCATCGCGGAACGCGGCGGCGGTCGCCTTCGCCATGCCGCCGGATCCGCGCAGCAGCACGGAGGACGTCGAATCCAGTCCGTTCCGCGCGATGAGCTGCGCGATCGCCGAGTATTCGGTGTTGTAGGCGGTGAGCACGCCGTCGTCGTTGACGATCGTGTTGACGGAGTCGATCGCCGTGGCCGAGGGATCCATCCGGTCCACGAGCGCGATCACGTCCTCCTTGTACGGCATCGAGATCGCGCATCCCCTGATCCCGAGACCGCGCACCCCGGCGATCGCCTGGGCGAGGTCGGTGGGCGCGAACGCCTTGTAGATCCAGTTCAGCCCGAGGGCCTCGTAGAGGTGGTTGTGGAACCGCGTGCCGTTGTTGCTCGGGCGCGCGGACAGCGAGATGCACAGCGTCATGTCTTTGTTCAGGATCGGCACTGGCTCAGCGTACCGACCGCGCACGATTCTGGTCGTCGAGCGAGCACCGACGCCGTCGGAGCGAGACGAAACGGGGCGATCCGGCGCTCCTCATCGCCCGGATCCCTCGCTCCCTGGTCGCGAATCGCGGTTCTGCGCGGGTCGTGACGACAATTCGCGACCACGGACCAGCAGAATCCGCCTCAGACCGCGGCGAGCTCCTGAGGCGCGTCGGCTGCTGCGACGGCGAGCGCGAGGGACTGCTCGAGATCGGCGAGGATGTCGGCCGGATCCTCGATGCCGATCGACAGACGCACCGTCGTCGCCCCGATGCCCGCGGTGGCGCGCTGGGCGGCGTTCAGGTGCGAGTGCGTCATGGAGGCGGGGTGGGAGACGAGCGACCGGGCGTCGCCGATGTTCGCCACGAGGCGCACGATCTTCAGGCCGTCCACGAACCGCTCCACGCGCTCCTGGTCCAGGGCCTCGTCGCCGGTGGAGACGAGATCGATCGAGAACACCGCAGGGATCCCGCGGGGGAGGTAGCGCGCAGCGAGGTCGTGCCAGGGGTTGGCCGCCAGGCCGGGGTGGTGCACCGTGGCGACCGCCGGGTTCTCCCGGAGGGCTTCGGCGATGGCCTGGGCGGACGCGCTCTGACGCGAGACCCGCAGGTCGAGCGTCTCGATGCCCTGCAGGATCTGGTGCGCGTTGAACGGCGACAGCGACGGCCCCAGGTCGTGCACGTACTTCGCCTTGACGAGCGCGGCGAAGGCGAAGCCCTGCCCGAACCGCTCCCAGAGCGACTGCGGCCCGAACCGGTCGTGCTGGGCGGTGAGCTGCGGCCAGCGCGCGGGGTCGGCGCCGAAGTCGAAGGATCCGAGGTCGACGGCGACACCGCCCAGCGACGTGCCATGGCCGCTGAGGTATTTCGTCGCGGAGTGCACGACGAAGTCGGCGCCGTGCTCGCCGGGCCGGATCAGGTAGGGCGTGCCGACGGTGCTGTCGATCACGAGCGGCACCCCGGCGGCGTGCGCGATGTCGGCGACGATGCGGATGTCGAGCACCTGGGCGAGCGGGTTCGCGACCGACTCCGCGAAGAACAGGCGGGTGCGCTCGTTCGCGGCGGCGCGCCAGGCGTCCGGGTCGTCCTGGTCGACGAAGGTGACGGTGATGCCGAAGTCGACGAGCGTGTCCTGGAGCAGGTCGACGGTGCCGCCGTAGAGCCGGTCGGCGGCGACGACGTGCCCGCCGCGGCCCGCGAGGGCGAGGATCGTGACGGCGACCGCCGCCTGGCCGCTCGCGACGGCGACGGCCGAGACACCGCCCTCCAGCGCGGTGACGCGTTCCTCGAGCAGCTGCTGCGTGGGGCTGGCGTTGCGGCTGTAGATGTTGCCGGCGCGGCGCAGCGCGAACAGGTCGCGGGCCTCGGCGAGGTTCTGGAACTCGTAGGCCGCGGACTGGTACAGCGGAGGCACCGCGGTGTTCTGCGGTGTGCCGGCGACGTACGCCGCCTGCACCTGCTTCGTCGCGAAACGGGTGTCGGGGGCGGAGGCGGCAGGATCGGTCACGGACCCATCCTCGGGTGCGCAGGTGCGGATCCGCAGGGATGTTTCCGACTGTTGCGGATCCGCCGGCCGGCGAGCGTGCCGGCTGGGTGCGGGAGACCGCTTCCGCACTGCGCGCCGGGCGGGAGCGCGGATGTGATCTTGGGACTCGGGCCGGGCAGGTGTGCCGGGTCCTCTGGCGGCTGCAGGAGATCGCTTCCGCATCGCGCGGGGCCGGCGGCTGCGCAAGTGATCTTCGGATCGCGGATCCGCCGGCGCTGCTCCGCACGGCGCATCCGGTCGGCGCATCCGGTCGGCGATCAGGACCGCAGGACGATCTTGCCGTGCGCGGCGTGCGCCTCGATGAGGCGGTGCGCCTCGGCGGCCTCCGCGAGCGGCAGCTCCGGGCCGAACTCGACCGAGAAGAGGCCCCGCTCGATGAGCCCGAGCGCCGCCGGCACCGCCTCGGCGCGCCACGCGAGCTCCTGTGCCGTGAGCGGGACGGGGCTGCCGCCGCTGAACGCGCGGATGCCGAGCGAGGCCGCATCGGGCCCGCGCACGATGGTCGCGATCCGCTCTCGGTCGGCGACGAGGGCGAGCGACGTGGCGATCGCCTCATCCGTGCCCGCGCCGTCGAGCGCGACCGTGATCTCCTGGCCATCCGCGGCGTCGCGGATCCGCTGCTCCAGGCCCTCCCCGTACACGACCGGGATGGCGCCGAGCTCGCGCATCCGCTCCTGCGACGCCGCACCGCCCGTCGCGATGACGGTGGCGCCCCAGTCCACCGCGAACTGGATCGCGGCCTGCCCCACGGCGCCCGATCCGGCGTGCAGGAGCAGCAGGTCGCCGCCTCCGACGCCCAGTGAGAGCAGCGACTGGTACGCGGTGCCCGCGGGGATCCCGAGAGCTGCGCCCTGCGCGGCGGTCACCTCGTCCGGCATCACCCAGGTGTGGGCGGCCGGCACCGCGAGCGCGGTCGCATAGGTGCCGCGGGTGTCGCGGATGGCGACACGATCGCCCACCGCCAGAGCGTCGACACCGGATCCGACGGCCGTCACCACGCCGGCGCCGTCGAAGCCGAGGTGGCGGGGCTCGGTGATCGGGGGGAGCGGGCGGAAGCCGCTGCGCTGCTTCACGTCGATCGGATTCACGCCGGCGGCCTCGATCCGCACGACGACCTCGCCGGCGGCGGGAACCGGATCCGGCACCTCCACGAGGGTGAGGACCTCCGGTCCGCCGAGTTCGGTCTGCACGATCGCCTGAGCCATGGATCCAGGCTACGACGGGTCGGAGGGGTCCAGGCCGCGACCGGACTCCTTCACCGGCTCACTTCGAGGCGAGCGCCTTCAGGATGCGCTGCGGCGACACCGGCTGCGCGGTGCCCAGGCGCTGTGCGAACAGGCTCACGCGGTACTCCTCGAGCAGCCAGCGCACCTCGACGAGCCGGGGCTCGGCCTCGGCGGGCAGCGGGATCGTGCCGCCCGCCTCCGCGTAGGCCTGTGCCATGCGCTCGTACTCGCTCTGCCGGGTGCGGTCCTTGCCGGGGGCGTCGGCGAGGGTGCGCAGCCGATCCAGGATCCCGTCCAGGTAGCGCGGGTAGTGGGCGAGGCGCTCCACGCCTGCGCGGGAGACGAAGCCGCTCGGCAGCAGGCCCGCGAGCTGGCCGCGGATGTCGTTCAGCGGCCCGAGCAGCGCGAGCGAGTTCTGGCCCTTCATGCCGCGCTCGACCTCGCGCGCCTTCGTGAGGATCTTCGCGGCCAGCGACACCAGCGCGAACAGCTCGTCCACGACGACCGCGGAGACACCGTCGCGCACGCGCGCGAACTCGGCCTCGGAGCGCACGATGCCGGCGGTCCCTGAGCCTGTCGAGGGGTCGGTCAGGCGGCCGATCGCCGCCCGCGCGACCGCGGCACGTGCGTCCTCGATGAGGGCTGCCACGTTCGGGTACGGCGAGGTGGCGAGCGCGAGCTTCTCCGGACTGGTCAGGTGCTGCTGCACGTACGACGCGGGGGAGGGGATGCCGAGGAGCACGAGCCGCAGCACGCCGTCGCGGGTCGCGGCGCGCGCCGCCTCCGCGGTCGCCTCGACGCGGAGCGACACGGTCTTGCCCTGATCCACGAGTGCGGGGTAGCCGCGCACCACGCCTCCGGCGACGCGGGTGTCGAGCACCTCGGGCAGGTCGCCGATGTCCCACGTCGTGATGCCGTCGCGCTGGGTCGGGGCCGGCGCCGCGACCGAGCCGGCTCGCGCCACATCGGCGGCACCGCGCCCGCGTCCGGGGCGGGAGGCGCCGGGGCCGCGCTCGATCGAGCGGGCCACGCTCGCGCGGGATCGATCCGCGAGGTCTTTCTGCAGTGTGGTCAGATCCCGGCCGGATCCGACGACACGACCGCGCTCGTCGACGGCGCGGAAGTTCATCCGCAGGTGTGCGGGCACGCGCTCCAGGTCGAAGTCCGCGGTCGTCACCTTCTGGTTCGCCAGGGGCTGGATGAGCCGGGCGAGCGCCTCGCTCAGGGTTCGCGCCGGGAGGCCGGAGTGCGCCTCCGGGCCGTCGGCGGCGAGCTCGGCGCCGAACCTCTCGGCCCAGTCCGCGGCGGGCACCACGTGCCGGCGGATCACCTTGGGCAGCGCCCGCAGCAGCGCCGTCACGAGCTCGGCGCGCAGCCCCGGCACCTGCCAGTCGAACCCGGCGTCCTGCACCTGCTGCAGCAGGGCGAGCGGGATGACGACGCTCACGCCGTCGTCCGCCGCGCCCGGTTCGAAGCGGTAGGCGAGCCCCAGCACCTGATCGGCCTGCGCCCAGCGCGTCGGGAAGTCCTGCTGATCGGCGCGCTCGTCGTCGTCGATCAGATCCGTCTCGCGCATGACGAGCAGCTTCGGCGTCGTCGCGAGGGCGTCGCGCCACCAGGCCTCGAACGAGCGCACGTCGAACACGTCGGTGGGGATGCGCTCGTCGTAGAACCGGAACACGGCCTCGTCGCCGACGAGGATGTCGCGACGGCGTTCGCGCTCCTCGAGCTTCTCCAGCCGGCGGCGCAGCTCGGCGTTGCTGCGCCAGAACGCGGAGACGCGTCTGTCGATCCGGCTCGGATCCCACTCGCCCTCCACGAGGGCATGCCGGAGGAACAGCTCGCGAGCGCCGGGCCGGTCGATGCGCGCGAACTGCACGCGCCGGCGCGCCACGATCTCCACGCCGAACAGGGTCACCTTCTCGAAGGCGACGGCGGCCCCCGACTCCTTGGACCAGTGCGGCTCGGAGATCTGCCGCTTGGCGAGGTCTCCCGCGAGCGCTTCGGCCCAGGCCGGGTCGATCGCGGCGGCCGTGCGCGCGAACGTGCGCGAGGTCTCCACGATCTCCGCGGCCATGACCGCACGCGGCGCCTTCTTCCGGAGGGAGCTGCCGGGGAACAGCGAGAACCGGATCCCGCGCGCGCCGCGATACTCGGCGATGCGGCGCTTCGGATCCTTCTGCCCGCCCTTCGTCGGCGGGCCCTTCGTGAGGTTGCGCTCATCGAGGATCCCGATCTGGCTGAGCAGCCCGGCGAGCAGCGCGCGGTGCACCGCATCCGGATCCGCCGAAACGGGGTCGTTGAGCGAGGACGGCGAAGCCGACCGAGACGAAACGCGGTCCCCCGCGAGATCGCCGCGTTTCGTCTCGGTCGCGCTGCGCGCGTCCTCGCTCAACGACCTCTTCGACTTCGGCACGAGCGTCCGCAGCTGACGGTGCACGTCGAACCACTCGCGCACCCGCACGTAGTTCAGGTGCTCGGCACGGCAGAGCCGGCGGAACGCGCTGGATCCGAGTTCCCTCTGCTGTTCGCGCAGGTGGTTCCACAGGTTCAGGATCGAGAGGAAGTCGCTGGTCGGATCCGCGAAGCGCGCGTGCATCCGCTCCGCCTCGTCGCGCACCCCCTGCGGCGCATCCGCGGACGGGCGCTCACGCACGTCCTGGATCGAGAGGCCCGCGACGATCGCGAGCACGGGTTCGATGGCCGCGGTCCCTGAGCCTGTCGAAGGGCGCGTCGCCTCGACGAGCATGCGGGCGAAGCGCGGGTCGATCGGCATGCGCGCGATGTCGCGCCCGATCCGGGTGAGCCGAGGCGCCTCGGTCCCTGAGCCTGTCGAAGGCCGTCCGGCACGGCCGGGCCGCGCGGCCTGCACCGCTCCGAGCTCGACGAGCAGGTCGAACGCGGAGCGCACGTCGCGGGATTCCGGGGGCGTGAGGAACGGGAACTCGGTGATGTCGCCGAAGCCCAGGCTCAGCATCTGCAGCACGACCGCGGCGAGCGAGGTGCGCAGGATCTCGGGTTCGGTGAACTCCGGCCGCTTGTCGAAGTCGTCCTCGCCGTACAGGCGGATCGCGATGCCCGGGCTGGTGCGGCCGGCGCGGCCGGAGCGCTGGTTCGCGGAGGCCTGCGATACCGCCTCGATCGGCAGCTGCTGCACCTTGGACCGGCTGCTGTACCGCGAGATGCGGGCGGTGCCCGTGTCGATCACGTACTTGATGCCGGGCACGGTGAGGCTCGTCTCGGCCACGTTCGTGGCGAGGATCACCCGTCGCCGCAGCCCGGCGACGGTCGACGGCTCGAACACCCGGTGCTGCTCGGCGGCCGAGAGGCGGCCGTACAGGGGCAGCACCTCGACCGGCGCCGTCTGCGAGCGGTAGGCGCCGCGGATCGCATCGGCGGCGTCGCGGATCTCGGCCTCGCCCGGCAGGAACACCAGCACGTCGCCGCGCTCCTCGCGGTCGAGCTCCTGCAGCGCCCGCACGATCGCGGTGACCTCGTCCTCGGGCTCGCCCTGCTTCCGGTCGTTGAGCGAGGACGGCGAAGCCGACCGAGACGAAACGCCACCAGTCCCGGGGGCGGGACGTCTCGTCTGCGCACCCGTGGCGCTCCGCTCAAGGACCGGGGTGGTGGCCGTCTCCTCCACGAGCGGCCGGTACCGGATCTCGACCGGATACGTCCGCCCGGACACCTCGATCACCGGGGCGGGCTCGCCGGCGGCGTCGGCGAAGTGCGTCGCGAAGCTGTGCGGATCGATCGTGGCCGAGGTGATGATCACCTTGAGATCCGGCCGCTCGGGCAGGATCCGGTGCAGGTAGCCGAGGAGGAAGTCGACGTTGAGGGAGCGCTCGTGCGCCTCGTCGATGATGATCGTGTCGTACCGGCGCAAGAGCCGATCGCGGTGGATCTCGTTGAGCAGGATCCCGTCGGTCATCAGCGCGATCCGCGTCTCGTCCGACACCTGGTCTGTGAAGCGCACCTTATAGCCCACGAGCCCGCCGAGGGGCACCCGCAGCTCTTCCGCCACCCGCTCGGCGATCGTGCGGGCGGCGAGGCGGCGCGGCTGGGTGTGCGCGATGCGCTCGCGGCCCAGTTCCAGCAGGATCTTCGGAAGCTGCGTGGTCTTGCCGGATCCGGTCGCGCCGGCCACGACGACCACCTGGTGGTCGCGGACCGCCGCGGCGATCTCGTCGCGCGCGGCGCTGACCGGGAGTTCCGGCGGGTAGGAGATGACGGGCGCAGACATAGCCCTCCAGCCTATCGCGGGCGGCACCCGTGCGCTGGCCGGGGCGTCGTGCGCGGTCCCTGCGGCACCCATAAGCTGGAGCCATGACGACGATCCCCCTGCTCACCCTCAACGACGGCCACACGATCCCCCAGCTCGGCTACGGCGTCTTCAAGGTCGATCCGGCCGACACCGAGCGCGCGGTCAGCGAGGCGCTCGAGATCGGATACCGCCACATCGACACCGCCGCGTTCTACGACAACGAGGCGGGCGTCGGTGCAGCGATCGCGAAGAGCGGGATTCCCCGTGACGAGCTCTTCGTCACGACCAAGCTGTGGAACGACCGCCACGACGGCGACGAGCCCGACGCCGCCATCGCGGAGAGCCTGGACAAGCTCGGCCTCGACTATGTCGACCTGTACCTCGTGCACTGGCCGACCCCCGCGAGGGACAACTACGTGCACGCCTGGGAGAAGGTCGTCGGGATCCGCGATCGGGGACTCGCCCGATCGGCCGGCGTGTCGAACTTCCTCGTGCCGCACCTGGAGCGCATCGTCGCCGAGACCGGCGTGACGCCCGCGATCAACCAGATCGAACTGCACCCCGCCTACCAGCAGCGCGAGGTCGTCTCGTGGGCGCGCGATCACGGCGTGAAGATCGAGTCGTGGGGGCCGCTCGGACAGGGCAAGTACGACCTGTTCGGCACGCCCGCGGTCGCCGACGCCGCCGCTGCGCACGGCAAGACGCCCGCGCAAGTGGTGCTGCGCTGGCACCTGCAGCACGGCACCATCGTGTTCCCGAAGTCGGTGCGCGCCGAGCGCCTGCGCGAGAACCTCGACGTGTTCGACTTCACCCTGAGCGACGTCGAGTTCGCCGCGATCTCCGCGCTCGATCCCGGTGACGGATCCGGTCGCGTCTCGGCCCACCCGGACGAGGTCAACTGACCGTTCGCCCGGTCGCCCGGTCGCCCGGTCGCTTGGTCGTTGAGCGAGTACGCCGGAGCCGACCGAGACGAAACGCGGTGCTCGTCGGGGTGTGGCGTTTCGTCTCGCTGCGCTCGCTCAACGTCCGGATGGGGGCGGGTTCGTCTTTCATGCGGTCGTTGAGCGAGGACGGCGGAGCCGACCGAGACGAAACGCGGTGCTCGTCGGGGTGCGGCGTTTCGTCTCGCTGCGCTCGCTCAACGTCCAGATGGGGGCTGGTTCGTCTTTCATGGGGGCGTTGAGCGAGGACGGCGAAGCCGACCGAGACGAAACGCGGCGCCCTCGCAAGCAGGCCTGTTTCGTCTCGTCGCTGCGCTCCTCGCTCGACGGCCTCAGCGGCCGGCCGCCGGCGTAGCGTGAGCCCATGAGCAACCGTCTCGCCGAGTCCGGCAGCCCTTACCTGCGCGCCCACGCCGGCAATCCCGTCGACTGGTACCCGTGGGGCGAGGAGGCGTTCGCCGAGGCTGCCCGCCGCGACGTGCCGGTGCTGATCTCGATCGGCTACTCCACGTGCCATTGGTGTCATGTCATGGCGCGGGAGTCGTTCCAGGATCCGGCCACGGCCGAGAGGCTGAACCGCGGCTTCGTGTCGATCAAGGTCGATCGCGAGGAGCATCCCGACGTCGACGCGGCCTACATGGCGGCCGCCTCGGCGTTCACGCGCGACCTGGGCTGGCCGCTCACCGTCTTCGCCACGCCCTCCGGCCGCGCCTTCCACGCCGGCACGTACTTCCCGCCCGAGCAGCGGGGGCCGACGCCGGCGTTCGGCACGGTGCTGGCGGCCGTGCGCGAGGCGTGGATCGAGCGCCGCGCCGAGGTCGAGGATCTGGCCGGAGCGGTCGCCGGCGCACTGGAGTCCTCGGCGGAGGCGGATCCCTCGCCACTGCCCGACGAGGCCGCACTCGCCGCCGCCGAGGACGAGATCGCGGCGCAGGAGGACCGGCGCTACGGCGGCTTCGGCACGGCGCCGAAGTTCCCGGTCGCCACGACCCTGCGCTTCCTGCAGGCGCAGGGCAGGGACGACGTCGTCGAGCGGGCCCTCGACGCGATGGCCGCCTCCGAGCTGCGCGACGGGGACGGCGGCTTCTTCCGCTACGCCACCCGGCAGGACTGGGCCGTTCCGCACTACGAGCGCATGCTCACCGACAACGCGCAGCTGCTCGACGTGGCCCTCGACGCGCGGCGCACCGACGTGGCGCGCGGCATCGCCCAGTTCCTGCTCGCCGTGCTGCAACGCCCCGAGGGCGGGTTCGGCGCCGCCCAGGATTCGGAGTCGTGGATCAACGGAGTCCGCAGCGAGGGCGGTTACTACCGTCGTCCGCTCGCCGAGCGCCAGGCCCTGCAGCCACCTGCCGTGGACGGCAAGGTCATCACGGGATGGAACGGGCTCGCGATCGGCGCGCTCGCCCGTGCCGGCGCCGCCCTCGGGGAACCGACGTGGATCGACGCGGCCGTCCGTGCCGCGGACACGGTGCTGAGCGTGAACCGGGACCCCGAGGGGCGGCTCGTGCGCGCCTCGCTCGGCGGCGTGCCCTCGGCGGCCGTCGCCACCGACGCCGACCTCGGACTGCTCGCGGAGGGGCTCTTCGCCCTCGCACTGGCCACGGGCGACGTGCGCTGGGCGACGCACGGGATCGAGGTGCTCGCCGCAGACGCGGTCGCGGACCCCGTGCTCGCCGCGCACGCGATCCCGGCCTCCGCCGACGGCAGCGACGGCGATCTGCCCTCCGGGGCCTCCGCCCGTGCCGCGGCCGAGCTCACCGCGTGGCGGCTCGGCGCGGGGGAGGAGCACCGCGACCGCGCCGCCGCCCTCGTCTCGGGTGGCGCAGGGCAGGCACTGCGCCACCCGTTCGGATACGGCGCGCTGCTGCGAGCGGCGGTCGGCCTCGCCCGTCCGCCGCGGCAGATCGTGGCCGTCACCTCGGAGCCGCGCGGGCCGCTCGCGACCGCTGCGCGGGCCGCCGACGCCGACGTCACCGCGGTGCTGGATCCGGAGCAGGTGTACGCCTTCGCCGCCGCGGGATTCACGCTGTTCGAGGGGCGTGACAGCGTCGACGGCGCCGACGGCGTCGTGCACGACTGCCGCGGTTTCATCTGCCGGCTGCCGGTGTCGGATCCCGCGCTCATCCCGACCGCACGCATCTGAGCGGCCGGGCGCTGCCTCGTCGCGCACACGGCCGGGCCTGAGCGCCGGTCGCGGGCCCGGACTCAGCACGCCGTTGCGGCGGTGCCGCCGGGCGGTCCGCTCGTCGCCGCGCGCGGCGCAGGCGAAGCCCGAGCGCGCGGGCCGATGCCTACTCGTCGTTCCCGGTCCACCCCTTGTGGCGGAACCACCACCACATGAAGCCGGCCGACAGGGCCATGGATCCGAGGCCGAGCAGGAAGAACGACCACGGGCCGGACAGCACGTGCGCGATCGACCAGTCGAAGTTCATCCCGAAGAAGCCGGTGAGGAAGCTCAGCGGCAGGAAGATCGAGGCGATGATCGCCAGCTGCTTCGAGGTCTCGCCCTGCCGGTTCGCGACGGTCGACAGGTAGAGATCCGTGCATCCGGAGACCATCTCGTGGTAGCCGTCGATCTCGTCCGTGATCCGGATGAGGTGGTCGTAGATGTCACGGAAGTAGTCGTGGCTGTCGGCTTCCAGGCCCGCCAGATCCGTGATGACCTCGGTCTGCCGGGCGAACAGGTCCCGCATCGGGACGACCGCCCGCCGCAGCGTCAGCAGCAGGCGCTTGAGGCCGAACGTCTGCTGCAGCTCCTTGCGTCCGCCGCCGGCGACGATCGCGTCCTCGAGACCGTTGATCTCCTCGTCGAGGTCGCTGAGGATCGGGAAGTAGCTGTCCACGATCACGTCGATGATCTTGTAGACGTAGTAGCGCTCGGTCTTGGGCGCCGTCGAGCTCTGCAGCAGCGCGCGCACCTGGCGCAGATCCTCGAAGCGCTCCGCGTGCACCGTGACGATGAACTCGCCGCTGAGGTGGCAGTGCACCTCTTCCAGCGGGTGGTCGTTCGCGTCCTCGGGATGCCGCTCGACGGCGGCCTGCAGCACGAGCAGCGCCCCCTCGCCGTAGACGTCGAGCTTGGGGCGCTGCCCCATGCGCTGGGTGTCCTCGATCGAGAGGGGATGCCAGCCCAGCAGCGTGCCGAGCCGCTGGACGTCGTCCGCGGAGGGGGAGACCAGGTCGAGCCAGAAGAACTCGTCCTGTGCGCGCAGCTGCGCGATCAGGGTCTCGTCGATGGTGTCGAGGATGCGCATCTCAGTTGCCTCCGGCAGCAGAACAGACCAGGAGGATCCGAATCCGTCGAGATTTTCGGGACATTCGCATCAGATCCAGGTGATCATCCAGTTGTGGGCCTGCCAGAACCACCACGGCACGGGCAGGCCGATCCACAGCGGGTACCAGAACGCGCTCAGCAGCAGGATCAGCACCACGATCACCAGCACGGTGCGCTGCCCCGCCTGACGGCGGTGCCGCAGATCGCTCCGGCGGCCGGCGAGGTCGCTCAGGGCGAGCACGAGCGCGAGGATCAGGAACGGCGCCATCACGACCGTGTAGAACTGGAAGATCGTGCGCTCGGGGAACGCGAGCCAGGGCAGGTAGGTCGCCGCGAGCCCCACCAGCGGGACCGCGTAGCTCCACGGCATCGGGGAGCGGCGGACGAGCCCGCGCACGAACCGCACGAGCAGGTACACCGCCGCCGCGACCCCGAGATACCAGATCAGCGGGTTCGGGATCGACGTGATCGTGCCGATGCAGTGATCCGTGCCGAAGCACGGCTGATCCTGCCCGCCCACCCAGAACGCGGTGGGCCGGATCAGCAGCGGCCACTGCCACGCCGGGCTCGCATACGGGTGCGAGGACGTCAGCCCCACGTGGAACGCCAGGATGTCGGAGTGGTACTTGACCCACGAGGTGAGTGCGCTGTCGGTGACGTTGCGGTCGTACCCGCCCGTGGTCAGGAACCAGCCGCTCCAGGATGCGATGTACACGGCCGCCGCGACCGGCACGAGCAGCACGAAGCTCGCCAGGCCCTGCCGGATCACCGCGTCCGTGGGCCACAGCGCGACGCCCGCGCGGCGGCGGGCGAGCGCATCGGTCACGACCAGGTAGATCCCGGCCGCAGCCAGCACATAGGCGCCGGACCACTTCACCGAGGTCGCCGCCCCCAGGGCGAGTCCGGCGGCGAGCACCCACGGGCGCGCCCAGAACACACGACCCCACAGGATCGGCTCGTCGCCCCGCTCGTGCGAGACGCGGTCCTCGAGCCGGGACATCGTCTGCCGCCGGTCGTACACGAGGAACAGGATCCCCAGCACGATGAAGAACGTCAGGATCCCGTCCAGCAGGCCGATCCGGCTCAGCACGATGCCGAGCCCGTCGACGGCCATCAGCAGGCCTGCGATGCTCGCCGCCGTGATCGAGCGGGTGAGCGCCTTCGCGAGCAGGTAGACCACGAGCACCGTGAGGGTGCCGATGACCGCCGTCGCGATGCGCCAGCCGAAGCTGGATCCCGGACCGAACGCGGCGATGCCGATGGCGATCAGCCACTTGCCCAGGGGCGGATGCACGACGAAGGCTCCCGCGGCGTGCAGGGCGCTGGTGTCGCCGGTCACGAACAGCTCATTGGCCTTGTCGCCCCACGTGCCCTCGTAGCCCTGCGTCCACAGCGACCAGGCGTCCTTGACGTAGTAGGTCTCGTCGAACACGATCGCGTGCGGATGCCCGAGCCCCGCGATGCGCAGCACCGCCGCGAGCAGGGTGATGAGTGCCGGGGCGAGCCAGGAGACGAGCCGGAGCCGGGCCGGATCGCCCAGCCAGGCGTCGCGCAGCCGCTCCCACGCGGTGGGGCGGGCGTCGTGCCGGCCGTCGAAGGCGGGCAGCAGGGGCGCGGTCACCGGACCAGCCTAAGCTTGGGCGGGTGATCATCCTCGCGGCCACTCCGATCGGAAATCTGGGCGACGCGTCCCGCCGGCTGATCGAGGTGCTCGAGAACGCCACGGTCGTCGCCGCGGAGGACACCCGCACCACGCAGCGGCTGCTGCAGGCGCTGGGCATCGCCAACCGCCCCCGGCTCATCGCGCTGCACGACCACAACGAGAAGGCCAAGGCCGCGGAGCTCGCCGAGGCGGCGGAGACCGAGGATCTCGTGGTGCTCAGCGACGCCGGCATGCCGACGGTCAGCGACCCCGGCTACGGGCTGGTCGTCGCCGCCGCCGAGCGCGGCGTCACCGTGACCGCGATCCCCGGTCCGAGCGCGGTCGTCACCGCGCTCGCCGTATCGGGCCTGCCCACGGACAGGTTCACATTCGAGGGCTTCCTGCCCCGCAAGCCCGGGGAGCGCCGTTCGGCGCTGGCCGCGCTCGCGACGGAGCCCCGCACGATGGTGTTCTTCGAGTCGCCGTCCCGGCTCGCCGCGACGCTCGGCGACATGGCGACGGCGTTCGGCGCTTCCCGGCGGGCGGCGGTGTGCCGCGAGCTGACCAAGCTGTACGAGGAGGTACGCCGCGGCAGCGTGGCGGAGCTGGCCGAGTGGGCCGCGCAGGGCGCGAGGGGCGAGATCGTGGTGGTCGTCTCCGGCGCCGAGCCCCGCGCCGTCTCCCCGGAGGACGCCCTGGCCCAGGTGCAGGCGCTGGTCGCCTCGGGCGTGCGCCTCAAGGACGCGTGCGCCGAGGTCGCCGCGGCCACGGGCCTCGGCTCCCGCGACCTGTATCAGGCCGCGCTCGCGGCGCGCTGACGTCCGTCGCCCGCCGGCGCGCGGACCTCGCATCGCTGATCGTCCGGTCCGTTCGCCGGGTGCACGGCTTGCTGTCGAGTGCACGGCTTGCTGACGTGACGTTCCCGTGCATTCGACAGGATCCGGTGCACTCGGGGCGCACCGGATCCTGGGGCCTCACCCCACCGTCGCGATTCGTCGCAGTGCCGCCGACCGTGACTGCGACCGATCGCGACGGGAGCCTGTCATGCGATCCGTGCGCGCTGCGTGTCCCAGACCGCGGGACTTGACCCGCGGGATCCGGTCAGCGCGGGGTCGTGCTCGCCGGGTGCACGGCTTGCGGTCGAGTGCACGGGTTGCTGACGTGACGTTCTCGTGCATTCGACAGGATCCGGTGCACTCGGGGCGCACCGGATCCTGGGGGCCTCACGGTCGCGGGCCGGGCGGAGCCGGGACCGCCGGGACGGCGAGCGGCACCGGGACGCTGACCGTGGGCGGCAGCGCGAGCGAGGCCGGCCTGACGGTGGACATCACGGCGCCGAATCGACGACGGTGGTGGAGATGGCGGTCAGACTGTTCGGGCCGCCGTTCGGGTTCTCAGGCGTCATGATGCGGTCGCCGATCACCTGCCCGGTCGCGGGGTCGATGATGATCTCCTGCCGCTGACCCTCGCGGGCCGCCTCCGTGCGTCCGATCGCCACGCCGACCTGTCCGTCCAGATTCGCGACGCCATTCGTCGAAGTCGTCCCCGGGATCAACGCCAGTGCCTCGAACATCCGGGCGCGCAGCGTCGCGGGCAAAGGGTAGTAACGCAGGATGTCGGTGATCCGCACGAAATTGTCCTCATCGCGGTTCGAGGATCCACCCTGATACTGCGAGTCGAAGTACCGGAAAGTCTCCGTGCCGGATCCGGTGGGGATCTTGTCGAGGTCGGTGAGCTCCGCATACAGATCTCGGGCCTCATACTTGCCACCGGGATAATGCTGGATCTGCGACTCGAATCCACCGTCGCCAGTGGGGCCGTGAGCCCAATCCCGATAGGTCACCCACTCCCCGGCACGATCCGCCGGAATGTACAGATCGATGTTCTGAATGTTCTGGGGCAACGGTGTGACGATGCCCTCTCCGGATGAAGACCCGACCAAGGTGGTGCCGCCCCAGTCCGCCCTGACATGGAACTTCAGGTACTGGCCTGGTCCCACCACGGGGTCGCTGTAGATGATCGCCTCGGATGCGGCTTTGCGCAGCACGATCGCCGCGGCGCTCGCCGATTCCGGATGCGGCGGGGCGAGGACTCCGCCCACGACGATCGCCGCGGCTGCGGCGGCGGCGACCGAAAGCCCGGCGGCGGCCCACCGGATCGGATGCCGGCGACGCGGCGGGCGGGCGGCCCTCTTCGAGGGTGCCTCGTGCATCGCGGTCTCGAGCTTCGCGAATGCTGGTGCGAGTCGCTCGGCGCCGGGTTCGGCGATGTCGTCACGCAGACTGCGGAGCAAAGTCAGGTCGTCCATTTTCACCCTCCTCAGGTGTGGAGCGGAGCTGGCGTCGGGCGCGGTTCAGTCTCGACTTCACCGTGCCGACGGGGATGTGCAGGGCCTCGGCGATCTCGTCGTACGAGAGCTCGGCCCAGGCGAACAGCAGCAGGCAGTCCCGGTCTCCGGCGGAGAGGCGTCGGATCCTCCCCGCCAGCCGGGCGACCTCGCGCTGGGCGTCCAGCGCGTCGTCCGAGTCGACGGCCACGGCTTCTGCTTCCGGCGCGCTGCGCTCCATCGCTCGCAGCACGCGTGCGGTGGCGATGCGGTGGCGGTGGATGAGGTTCGTCGCGATGCCGAACAGCCAGGGTCGGGCATCCTCCCGTGCGGGATCGAACCGCGCGCGACGCTGGAACGCGATCAGGAAGGTCTCGCTCGTGACGTCATCGGCGACGGCGTCACCCGCCCGCCGTGCGGCGTAGCGGTGCACGGATCCTGCGTGCCGGTGGAAGATCTCGCCGAAGGCCGTCGGATCCGTCACCGATCTCGCGATCACTGCGTTGTCGTTGTTCACATCCTGTATTCCTCGAAGGGGCGGATCGTGTTCACGATTCTTCCGCGTCGTCCGCCGGGGCAGTCGACGGCGCGGCGGCAGGCGGGGATCCGGGCCGCGGGGGAGGCTGTGGGGATGCAGGACGAGCAGGTGGCGGCGGCCTACGACCTACGTGCCGCGGAGTACATCGCGCTGCTCGGGAGCCTCGACCAGATGGAGCGGCCCGACGTCGCCCTGATCGGGCGGTGGCGAGATGAGACCCCGGGCCGGCTGCTCGACGCCGGATGCGGTCCGGGCCTGTGGACGGCGTTCCTGGCGCACCCGGAATCAGATCCCGACGATCCGGAATCAGGCCCTGCGGATCCGGATCGCGTGGCGGGACGGGACGTCGTCGGTATCGACGTCTCGGCCGCGTTCCTCGCCGCCGCCCGTGAACGGCATCCCGCCCTGCGGTTCGAGACTGCGTCAATGCGCGAGCTGCCCTTCCCGGACGGATCCTTCGGCGGGATCCTCGCTTGGTACTCGCTCATCCACGTGCCGCCGTCCGAACTGCCGGTGGTCCTCGCCGAGCTCGCCCGGGTGCTCGCGGACGGCGGCCGGATCCTGATCGGCTACTTCGACGGCGAGCCGGGGGAGCCCTTCGCGCACGCGGTCGCCCCGGCCTACTACTGGTCGGCGGATGCGCTGACGCCGCTTCTCAAGGATGCGGGGTTCGCCGTGACCCACGCGGAGCGCCGCGAACGCGAACCCGGCGCCGCCGGCAGCGTCCGCCCCCACGGCGCCCTGATCGCCGCACGCTCGGGAGGAGAACTCCCGTTCGGGCGGAGTGCGGGCTCAGGATCCTCCGCCCGAGCCTGAGTTCTCCTCCCGAACCGGCGTTCCCCTCCCCACGCACGCTCGGGCGGAGAACTCTCGTTCGGGCGGAGTGCCGACGCGGGATCCTCCGCCCAAGCCTGAGTTCTCCTCCCGAACGGGCACGACCCCGCCGGGGTCCGGCCTTGCTGCACAGACTGTCGACGCCGTGCTGGCCGCCCTCGCCGCCCGTCCCAACGCGCGCTCGGGCGGAGAACTCCCATTCGGGCGGAGCGCCGACCCGGGATCCTCCGCCCGAACGTGAGTTCTCCTCCCGAGCGCGTGTCGTGTCCGGCCGGATCCTGGTCGTGGGTCGCGCGTCTGCCGGATCCTGGTCGTGGGTCGCGCGCCTGTCGGATCCTGAGCGCGTGTCGTGTCCTGCCGGATCCCCGCCGTGGGGGCGCGTCCTGGCCGGAAGCCCGCCCGCCGTCATCGTCCGAACCGCTCCTCGCATCCGCCCTAGAATCGAACGCATGCCCGCAGGCGAGTCCTTCTACATCACCACGCCGATCTACTACCCGTCGGACGTGCCCCACATCGGGCACGGCTACACCAGCGTCGCCGTGGACACCCTCGCGCGCTGGCACCGTCAGTCGGGCGACGACACTTGGATGCTCACCGGCACCGACGAGCACGGCCAGAAGATGCTGCGCGCGGCGGCGGCGAACGGCGTGACCCCGCAGGAGTGGGTGGACAAGCTCGTCAGCGAGAGCTGGTTCCCGCTGCTGACGACGCTCGACGTCGCCAACGACGACTTCATCCGGACCACGCAGGAGCGGCACGAGACCAACGTGCAGGTGTTCTTCCAGAAGCTCTACGACGCGGGCTACATCTATGCCGGCGAGTACGAGGCGCTGTACTGCGTGGGCTGTGAGGAGTTCAAGCCCGAGTCCGAGATCGTCGACGGCACCGGTCCGTTCGAGGGCCTCAAGGTCTGCGCGATCCACTCGAAGCCCCTCGAGCTGCTGCAGGAGAAGAACTACTTCTTCAAGCTCAGCGAGTTCCAGGACCGCCTGCTCGAGCTCTACAAGACCGAGCCCGATTTCGTGCGCCCCGACTCGGCGCGCAACGAGGTCGTCTCCTTCGTCTCGCAGGGCCTCAAGGATCTGTCGATCTCGCGCTCCACCTTCGACTGGGGGATCCCGCTGCCGTGGGACACCTCGCACGTCATCTACGTGTGGGTCGACGCGCTGCTCAACTACGTCACCGCCGTGGGCTACGGATCCGACGAGGAGCAGTTCGCGCGCCGCTGGCCCGCCTATCACGTCGTGGGCAAGGACATCCTGCGCTTCCACGCCGTCATCTGGCCGGCCATGCTCATGGCCGCGGGCATCGATGTGCCCAAGGGAGTGTTCGCGCACGGCTGGCTGCTCGTCGGCGGCGAGAAGATGTCGAAGTCGAAGCTCACCGGCATCGCGCCGACCGAGATCACCGACGTGTTCGGATCCGACGCCTATCGGTTCTACTTCCTCTCGGCGATCGCGTTCGGACAGGACGGATCCTTCTCGTGGGAGGATCTTTCGGCGCGCTACCAGGCGGAGCTCGCGAACGGGTTCGGCAACCTGGCCTCCCGCACGATCGCGATGATCGAGCGGTACTTCGGCGGGGTCGTTCCGGCGGCCGGCGAATACACCGAGCAGGATCTCGCCGTGCAGCAGCTCGTCGCGAAGGCGGCCGCCGACGCCGATGCCGCGGTCGAGCGGTTCCGGATCGACGAGGCGATCGCCGACGTGTGGACGATCGTCGACGCGCTCAACGGCTACATCACGGAGAACGAGCCGTGGTCGCTCGCGAAGGACGAGGAGCAGAAGGACCGCCTCGGCACCGTGCTCTACACCTGCGCCGAGGGCCTGCGCGCGCTCGCCGTGCTGCTCTCGCCGGTGATGCCGCAGGCGACCGCGAAGCTGTGGGACGCTCTGGGTGCCGCGGCCGGCCTCGGCGCGCTCACCGCGCAGCCGCTGCGCGACGCCGGGCGCTGGGGGCGGCTGCCCGCGGGCACCACCGTGCAGGCCCTCGCCCCGCTGTTCCCGCGCATCGAGGCCACCGCCTGAGGGTGCGTTTCGTCTCGCTTCGCTCGCTCAACGACCGGGACGGATCGCTTTCCGGTCGTTGAGCGACGAGCGCAGCGAGGAGACGAAACGCAGATGGCCGAGATCCCCGACACCTACGTGCGCGAACGCGCCGCGGACGGACGCAAGGACCTGAGGTATCCGCCGCTGCCCGAGCCGCTCGCGGTGCCGGTGTACGACAACCACTGCCACCTCGAGATCGCGGACGGCCCTTCGACGGGCTCAGGGACCGGGGGGTTGACGCTCATCGAGCAGCTGGACCGTGCGCAGGCCGCCGGGATCGCCGGCGTGGTGCAGGCGTCGGGCGACATCGAGTCGTCGCGCTGGGCGGTGGATGCCGCGGAGTCGGATCCGCGGGTGCTCGCCGCCGTCGCGATCCATCCGAACGACGCCCCGGCCTACGCCGAGGCGGGTCGGCTCGACGAGGCCATCGCGGTGATCGACGAGCTCGCCGCACGCCCGCGCACCCGGGCGATCGGCGAGACCGGGCTGGACTACTTCCGCACGGAGGAGCCGGGGCGCGCCGCCCAGCACGCGTCGTTCGAGGCGCACATCGCGCTCGCGAAGAAGCACCGGATCGCGATGCAGATCCACGACAGGGACGCGCACGACGACGTGCTGGAGACGCTGCGCCGCGTCGGCGCGCCCGACCGCACGGTGTTCCACTGCTTCTCGGGGGACGACGCCATGGCCAGGATCTGCGCCGACGCCGGCTACTACCTCTCGTTCGCCGGCAACGTGACGTTCAAGAACGCGCAGAACCTGCGCGATGCGCTCGCGGTGACGCCGCGGGAGCGGATCCTCGTCGAGACGGATGCGCCGTTCCTGACGCCGGTGCCGCTGCGCGGGCGCCCGAACGCGCCGTACCTGATCCCGCTCACGCTGCGCTTCATGGCCGCTGAGCTGGGGATCGACGTCGACGAGCTCGGTGCGCAGATCGCCGCGAACACGCTCGAGGTCTACGGCTCGTTCGCCTGAACCTCGTCGAGCACGGGACGCGCGGAGACGATCTGCGAGATCGGGCGCCAGACGAACAGCAGGGTCAGCGCCGCGCCCGCGAAGGCGAACCACCACGGGGCGGTGAGGCCCCACGCCTGTGCGATCACGCCGCCCAGCGCCTGCCCGATGACCATGCCGCCGAACACGCCGACCGAGTTCACCGACGACACCCGGCCCTGCAGCTCGTGCGGCACGAGCCGCTGCCGCACGGTCGTCGAGATCGTGCCCCAGATGAACGCGTAGAACCCGAACACGACCATGATCGGCAGCGCGATCCACCCCTGCGTGGTCAGCGCGAACGCCAGATGCATGACCACCTCGAGCGAGAGGCAGACGCGCATCATCGTGGCGAATGACACGTGGCGCTCCAGCCAGCCGAAGCTCGCCGTCGCCAGCAGGCCGCCCGCGGCCGATGCCGTGGTGAGCATCCCGTAGCCGACCGCGCCCATGTGCAGGTGCTCCGTCGCATAGAGCACGAGCACGCCCCACGGGGCCGCCCAGGTCACGTTGAACAGCAGGATGATGAGCACGAGCATCCGCACCGGCGGGTTGCGCCACAGCCAGCGCAGGCCCTCCGCGATGCGATGCACTGAGCCTGTCGACGTGTCGGTGTGCACCTTCGCCCCGCCGGGGGCGGATCCGGCCGTCTCGCTCTCCGAACCGGTCATGGCGGTCCCTGAGCCGCTCATCGCGGCCCCCGAGCCTGTCGAGGGGCGCGGCGGCACCGGGGTGCGCGCGATGCGCGAGATGAGCACGACCGCGAGGCTCACGCACACGGCCTCCAGGAGGAACGGCCACGCGTGGCCCGCGGCGAACAGGAACGCGCCGAGCGGGGGTCCCGCGAACTGGTTCGCGACGAGGAACCCGGCCTGCAGGCGGGCGTTGCCGAGGCCGAGATCGGCAGGCTTCAGGAGCATCGGCAGCAGCGTGGATCCGGCGGTGTCGACGAACACCTCCGCGGTGCCGTAGAGGAACGCCGACGCCAGCACGATCCAGATGTTCGCGACGCCGGTCACCAGGAACGCGCAGAGCGCGAGCAGCACGACCGCGCGCGCCGCGTTCGCGACCATGACGAGCCGTCGGCGGTCGAAGCGGTCGGCGATCGCGCCCGCGTGCAGCCCGAACACGAGCCAGGGCAGGAACTGCAGGATCGCGCCGGCGGCGACGAGGATCGGCGAGGACGTCATCGACGCGATGAGCAGGGGAGCGGCGGCCAGGGCCACGCCGTCGCCGACGTTGCTCGTCCAGGACGAGGCCAGCAGCCAGCGGAAGTCCCTGCCCATGCGGCGCGGCGCGACGAGTTCACCGATCCAGGGCATCCGAGAAGACTATCGACGGTAGGGGACAATGGTCAGATGACCGTCTCCCTGCTCGGCGCCGCCGACATCCGCCGGCTCGCGGCCGAACTCGATGTGACGCCCACCAAGAAGCTCGGCCAGAACTTCGTCGTGGATGCGAACACCGTGCGCAAGATCGTGCAGGCCGCCGACGTGCAGCCGTCCGAGCGGGTCGTGGAGATCGGACCGGGTCTCGGATCCCTCACGCTCGCGATCCTGGAGACGGGCGCGCGCGTCACGGCCGTCGAGATCGACCACCGCCTCGCCGCGCGCCTGCCGCAGACCGCCCTCGACCGCGGCGTGCCCGAAGGCGCGCTGACCGTCGTCGATGCCGATGCGATGCGCGTGACCGCGCTGCCGGGAGATCCCACAATCCTCGTCGCCAACCTGCCCTACAACGTCTCAGTGCCCGTGCTGCTGCACTTCCTGGAGACGTTCCCGTACCTCGAGCGGGGCGTGGTGATGGTGCAGGCCGAGGTCGCCGAGCGCCTGGCGGCGAAGCCGGGCTCGAAGATCTACGGCACGCCGAGCGTCAAGGCCGCCTGGTACGGGCCGTGGAAGCTCAGCGGCACGGTGTCGCGCCAGGTGTTCTGGCCGGTGCCGAACGTCGACAGCCTCCTGGTCGGCTTCCACCGGGATCCGCAGCCGCGCGGATCCGAGGACGAGCGTCGGCGCACGTTCGAGATCGTCGACGCCGCGTTCAACCAGCGCCGCAAGATGCTGCGCCAGGCGCTGTCCGGCGTGTTCGGCAGCTCCGCCGCAGCGACCGCCGCACTCGAGGCCGCCGGTGTGGCGCCCACTGCGCGCGGCGAGGACCTCACGGTCGACGACTACCACCGCATCGCCCTGGCCCGCCCCTGAGCGAAGTGTGCCCCCTCGGTAACGGGTTCCGAGAGGGCACATTCACTTCGCGTCGAGCTGTTTTCGCGTCGACCGGATCCCCAGATGCCGATCAGCATTCCCCAGCTGTGAGCCTGACCCTAACACCGACCCTCCTTGTCCCCCAAATGGGGGACAAGGAGAATTGCTGAGAGTTTGCCGTGAATGATGGCGGCACGGCGGGTCGGAGCCGTCGCAGGTGCCTCTCGAGCCCGTTCAGCCAGGCGATGACCGCGCCGAACGCGAGCGCCTCGAACACGGTGAGCGAGAGCACCCCCGCGATCAACCCGATCATGCCGACGACCAGCACGACGACCGCGCCGCCGGCGAGGCGGTCGAGCGCCCGCGACAGGCCGCGCAGGTGCAGGCGGTGCGCGAGCAGCAGGCCCGCGGAGGAGGCGAGAGCGCCGTTCGCGGCGCGCTCGTGCGCGTAGACGCTGAGCGAGAGCGGCAGAAGGCCGATGAGGATGAGGCTCAGACCGAGGGCGGCGATGAGCGCCGGCACGAGCACCGCCACCGATCCCTGTGCCCGGAATCCGGCGCCGTGAGCGCCTCGGAGCCCGGCCCTCGCCGGCAGTGCCACGAGCGCGATCGTCGCCCCGGCGAGCACCATTCCGGCGTTGAACAGCACGCTGGCGGCGTCGCCCATCGCCCCGAGGCGACTGAAGCATGAGAGCCACCATCGGGGGTCGGATGTCGTCAGCGCCGCGGCGGAGATGCTGAGCAGCAGCACGCCGGCTGCGGTCGGGACGAGCGGTGCGCGCTGGTGCCGAGGCATGATGGATCCCGTCTCCGCACGCTCGGGCGAATGCACTGGCCTGGGGATGGATCCGCACTCGGGCGAGCGTGATCGGTTGCGGACCGGGCTCGGTCCGCGGTTGGCCGATAATCCTAGCGATTCTGCATCGGAGCGCGCGACGGCATGGCCTCGACGGCGGGCGATTCCCCGCGGATCCGCAGTCTCGAAGAGCGGGTCCGCGGGCATGGCGCCGCTAACCTGGGACGGTGACCGAGCCGCGCTTCCGCCAAGACGTCCTGGACATCCACCGCCCGTACTCCGCTGCGGCGGACCGATACGAAGGTGCGCACTTCCGGCAGGTGGGCTCCTCGGGACTGTATCTGCCCGCGATCTCGCTCGGACTGTGGTGGAACTTCGGCGACAACATCCCGCTGGACGACCAGCGCACGCTGCTGCGGCACGCGTTCGACCGGGGCATCACGCACTTCGACCTCGCGAACAACTACGGGCCGCCGTACGGCTCGGCCGAGAAGAACTTCGGGCGGATCTTCGCGGAGGACTTCCGGCCCTACCGGGACGAGCTGATCATCTCGTCGAAGGCCGGCTGGGACATGTGGCCCGGCCCCTACGGCGACCTGGGCAGCCGCAAGTACATCCTCGCGAGCGCGGAGCAGTCGCTGCGACGTCTGGGCCTGGACTACGTGGACATCTTCTACTCGCACCGGGTGGATCCGGTGACTCCCGTCGAGGAGACCGTCGGGGCACTGGACGCCCTGGTCCGCCAGGGAAAGGCGCTGTACGTCGGGATCTCGTCCTACAGCGCCGAGCGCACCGAGGCCGCCGCCGACGTCGCCCGCGAGTTCGGCACGCCGCTCGTGATCCATCAGCCCTCGTATTCCATCCTGAACCGCTGGGTGGAGGACGGCCTCACCGAGACGCTTCGCGAGGAGGGGATGGGCGCGATCGCGTTCACGCCGCTCGCGCAGGGGCTGCTGACCGGCAAGTACCTCGGCGACGGCACCGCGGAGCGCGCCCAGAAGCGCGGATCCCTGCCGGACAAGCCCCTCAGTGATGAGGGGCTCGCGATCCTGCGTGCGCTGAACGACCTCGCCCGCGAGCGCGGGCAGAGTCTCGCCCAGCTCGCCCTGCAGTGGGTGCTGCGCGACGGCGTGGTGGCCTCGGCGCTCATCGGCGCCTCGCGCCCGGAGCAGCTGGACGAGAACCTCGCGGCTCTCGCGGCGCCTGCGCTCACCGCCGAGGAGATCGCCCGTATCGACGGCATCGCCGGTGCCGGGCTCGATGTGAACCTGTGGTCGGTCTCGTCGGAGCTGTGAGCAGCCGATGAGCATGGCGGAGGAGCGGCTCGACGAGCAGCCGGTGCGGCGCGTGCACGTGCGCGCTCCGGGCAAGGTCAACCTCTTCCTCGGCGTCGGCGACCTCGATGAGGACGGCTACCACGAGCTCTCCACGGTGTTCCAGGCGGTGTCGCTCTACGAGGATGTCATCGCGACGCCTGCGGACCGCTTCTCGATCGCCGTCACGGGGGTCGCGGATCCGTCCGGCGTCCCGCTCGACGACCGGAACCTCGCGATCCGGGCGGCGAAGGTGCTCGCCGCGGCCACGGGCTATGAGGGCGGCGTGCACCTGGACGTGCACAAGAGCGTGCCCGTCGCGGGCGGCATGGGCGGAGGGTCGGCCGACGCCGCGGCCGCGCTCGTCGCCTGCAACGAGCTGTGGCGCACGGGCCTCGACCACGGGCGGTTGCACGAGCTCGCCGCACGGCTCGGCGCCGACGTGCCCTTCGCGCTCCTGGGCGGCACCGCCGTGGGATCGGGGCGCGGCGACGTCCTGACGCCCGCGCTGTCCCGAGGCCGGTACGAATGGGTGCTGGTGCTCGACGACGAGGGACTCTCCACACCCGCCGTGTATCGCGCGTTCGACCTGGCGATGGCCGAGGAGCTGCGGAGCGACCGCGCCGCCCCTGCGCGGCGGCGCGCGGGCGATCCGGTGCAGGTGCCGCCGTCCTTCTTCGAATCCCTGCTCTCCGGCGAGGCGTTCGAGCTCGGCAGGAGTCTGCGCAACCAGCTCGAGGCGGGATCCTTCCGGCTGCGGCCCGCGCTGAAGGATCTCATCGACGAGGTGGTCGGCGATGCATCCGGTCCGGTGGCCGCCGGCATCGTCTCCGGATCCGGTCCGACCGTCGCCTTCCTCTGCGGGAGCGCCGCCGAGGCCGACAGCACGGCCGAGCGGCTGCGCGGGCGAGGCCGCACGGCCCTGCGTGCGCACGGTCCCGTCCGTGGTGCGCACGTCCTCGCGGTCGACGTCTGAGCCGCGCCGGGGCGCCGAGGCGGGTGCGCTCGGACCGCTCGGACCCCATAATGGACTCAGTCATGTGACCGTGCACATCGAGGAGGCTCTGCATGTCGACCCCCTCCGAACGCGCCCGGATGCCGAGCATCCGGGATGTGGCGCGTCTGGCCGGGGTCTCGCATCAGACCGTCTCCCGGGTGCTGAACGATCACCCCAGCATCCGGCCGGAGACCAAGGAACGGGTGCTCGATGCGATCCGGGTGCTGGACTACCGGCCCAACGTCGCCGCGCGCGCCCTGGCGACCAGCCGGTCGAACACGCTCGGGATCCTCTCCGCGACCACCGGCGAGTTCGGCCCGACGTCCTCCATCGCCGCGATCGAGGACGCCGCGCGCGCCGAGCACTATTCGGTGAGCACGCTGAATCTGCCCGACACCACCCCTGAGGCGATCGGCGCCGCGGTGCGCCAGCTGGTGCGGGAATCCGTCGACGGCATCGTCGTCCTCGCCCCGCAGGTGCGGGTGTTCAACGTGCTGCGGGGGATGGCCGTGTCGGTGCCGTTCGTGAGCCTGCAGACCGCGTCCGGATCCGACGGGTTCAGCCATTCCGCGGATCAGCTCGCGGGCGCACGCATGATGACGGAGTACCTGATCCGGCTCGGGCACAGCGACATCCTGCATCTGGCGGGGCCGCAGGACTGGATCGAGGCGGAGTCCCGCATGCGCGGCTACCTCGATGCCATGCGCGACGCCGACCTCCCGACGATCCCGCCGATCCGCGGCGATTGGACCGCGGACTTCGGCTGGTTCGCCGGGCAGGAGCTCGCCCGCAGGCGCGACTTCACGGCCGTGTTCGCGGCGAACGACCTCATGGCGATCGGGCTCATGCACGGATTTCGCGATGCCGGCCTGCGTGTGCCGATCGATGTGAGCGTGGTCGGCTTCGACGACATCCCGGTCGCGGCGCATGTCGCCCCGCCGCTGACCACCGTGCATCAGGACTTCGCGGAGCTCGGGCGGCGATCGGTGCGCATCCTGCTCGCGCAGCTGCGCGGCGAGCCGGTGCCGGAGTTCGGTCCGGTCGTGCCGGTGCTGCGCGGCAGGGAATCGGCCGCGTCACGGTAAGGACACGAATTCGGGGGTGCCACTTGACACCGTCGAAGCGCAGCGTGCACGATGTAACGTGATGTGAACGGTCACATCATCTGGAACAAGGTATCGAGGGAGATCCGTGAGCGAGACGACCGCGTTGCCCACCGTGGCGGGACCGATTCTCGAGATGCGCAGCATCACGAAGGAGTTCCCGGGCGTCAAGGCCCTCTCCGAGGTGTCGATCACCGTGCGCACCGGCGAAGTCCATGCCATCTGCGGCGAGAACGGCGCCGGCAAGTCGACCCTGATGAAGGTGCTGTCGGGCGTCTACCCGTACGGCAGCTACGACGGCGAGATCCTGCTCTACGGGCAGGAGCAGCGGTTCAAGGACATCGCGGCCAGCGAGCATGCCGGGATCGCGATCATCCACCAGGAGCTCGCGCTGATCCCCGAGCTGTCGATCACCGAGAACATCTTCCTCGGCAATGAGATCCGCCGCGGCGCGCGCATCGACTGGACCGCGCAGAAGCAGCGCACGGTCGAGCTGCTCGCCCGCGTCGGCCTCAAGGAGGATCCCGACGTCGCGATCAAGCATCTCGGCGTCGGCAAGCAGCAGCTCATCGAGATCGCCAAGGCGCTCAACAAGGACGTCAAGCTGCTGATCCTCGACGAGCCCACCGCGGCGCTGAACGAGAACGACTCGCAGCACCTGCTCGACCTGATCCTGGGCCTGAAGGCCAGGGGGATCACGTCGATCATCATCAGCCACAAGCTCAACGAGATCGAGCAGATCGCCGACGAGATCACGATCATCCGCGACGGACGCACGGTCGAGACGCTCGACGTCGGTCGCGGCGAGATCAACGAGGACCGCATCATCCGCGGCATGGTCGGCCGCTCGCTGGAGAGCCGCTACCCCGACCGCACGCCCGAGATCGGAGACGTGTTCTTCCAGGTCAAGGACTGGTGGGTGCGCCACCCCAGCGTCTCCGAGCGCATGGTCGTGAAGGGTTCCAGCATCGAGGTGCGTCGCGGCGAGGTCGTCGGCATCGCCGGTCTCATGGGGGCGGGCCGCACCGAGTTCGCGATGAGCATCTTCGGCCGCTCCTACGGCCAGTACCTCTCCGGCACGATCATCAAGGACGGCCAGGAGATCTCGCTGCCGGACGTGCGCAGCGCCATCCGGCACGGGCTCGCCTACGTCAGCGAGGACCGCAAGGTCCTGGGCCTGAACCTGCTGGACACCATCAAGCGCTCGATCGTGTCGGCGAAGCTCTCCAAGATCTCCCGCAACGGCGTCGTGAACGATGTCGAGGAGGCGCAGGTCGCCGAGCGCTACCGCACCTCGCTGCGCATCAAGACCCCGACCGTCGACCAGGGCGTGGGCACGCTCTCCGGCGGCAACCAGCAGAAGGTGGTGCTGGCCAAGTGGATGTTCACGGATCCTGATCTGCTGATCCTGGACGAGCCCACGCGCGGCATCGACGTCGGGGCGAAGTACGAGATCTACGGGATCATCAACGAGCTCGCGGCCCAGGGCAAGGGCGTGATCGTCATCTCCAGCGAGCTGCCCGAGCTGCTCGGCATGTCCGACCGCATCTACACCGTGTTCGAGGGGCGCGTCACCGACTGCCTCCCCGCATCCGAAGCCACCCCGGAGGCGCTCATGCGCAGCATGACCTCCCTAACCCAGAAGGCGTCCGCATGAAAGATTCGCTGCGCACGATGACCCCAGTGCTGATTTCACGTACCCAGAAGGCGTCCGCATGAGCACCACGATCACCCCGACCCCTCCGACGACCACGCCCGCACCGGAGCAGGGATTCCGCTTCCGCGACCTCGGCAAGATGATGGGCGGCGGCCAGTCCACCGGCCGTCAGTTCGGGATCCTCGGATCCCTGGTCGTGATCATCATCATCTTCCAGATCTGGACCGGCGGGCTGACCCTGTCGCCCGGCAACCTGATCAACGTCGTCAGCCAGTACTCCTACATCCTGATCCTCGCGATCGGCATGGTGATGGTCATCATCATAGGACACATCGATCTGTCTGTCGGCTCGGTCGCCGCGTTCGTCGGCATCATCGTGGCCCAGTCGATGGCGAACTGGCACTTCCCGTGGTGGGCGGCCATCCTCCTCGGCCTGGCCCTCGGCGCCCTGGTCGGCGCGTGGCAGGGCTTCTGGGTCGCGTTCGTGCGGGTCCCGGCGTTCATCGTGACCCTGGCGGGCATGCTGTTCTTCCGCGGCGCCAACCAGTGGTTCGGCCAGTCCACCTCCGTCGCGGTGCCCGCCGACTTCCAGTGGATCGGCGCGGGCTACCTGCCCGAGCTGCCCGTCGCACTGCCGTTCAACGTGCTCACCATGGTGCTCGCGCTGCTCGCGGTCGTCTGGGTGGTCGTCTTCGAGATGTTCCTGCGCCGCTCGCAGCGCAAGGCCGGCACCGAGGTCGCGCCGGTCTGGGTCAGCGTGGTCAAGATCGTCATCCTGTCCGTGCTCATCCTCGCGGCGGGATGGCTGTTCGCCACCGGGCGTCCCGGCACGAGCTTCCCGATCTCGGGCGTGATCCTGCTGCTGCTCGTGATCGCATACACCTTCGTGACTCGCAACACCGTCTTCGGCCGCCACCTGTACGCGGTCGGCGGCAACCGCCAGGCCGCACGCCTGAGCGGAGTGAAGGACCGCTGGACCGACTTCTTCGTGATGATGAACATGTCGGTGCTCGCCTCGGTCGCGGCCATGATCTACGTCGCCCGTGCCACGGCTTCCGGCCCGCAGGACGGCAACGGCTGGGAGCTGGACGCGATCGCCGCGGTGTTCATCGGCGGCGCGGCCGTCTCTGGCGGCATCGGCACCGTGATCGGATCCATCATCGGTGGCCTGGTGATGGCCTTCCTCAACAACGGCATGGCGCTGCTCGGCTTCGGCGCCGACATCGTCTCGATGGTGAAGGGCCTCGTGCTCCTCCTCGCCGTCGCCGTGGACGTCTGGAACAAGCAGCAGGGACGACCGTCCCTCACCGGGTTCATCACCCGCCGGTTCTCCCAGACGGAAGAGCCGTTCCCCACCACCGCTGGCGGCACCGCGAGCGGCAAGTAAGAGGTCCGGACCGCTCCGCGCGGAACGATCCTGCATTCACCTGAGATGCACACACCAAGAGAGAAAGAGACCGCTATGAAGAAGATCCTCCTTTCGGCGACAGCGCTCGTCGTCGCGGGTGCCTTCGCCCTGACCGGCTGCTCCTCCGAGCGCGGCGGAACCCCCGCTGCGAGCGGCGACAGCGCCAAGGGCTTCGCCGCCGACGCCAAGATCGGTGTCGCCCTGCCGGACAAGACCAGTGAGAACTGGGTGCTGGCGGGCAAGCTGTTCACCGACGGGCTGACCAAGGCGGGCTTCAAGCCCGACGTGCAGTACGCACCGGCCAGCAACACCGTCGCCGAGCAGCAGAACCAGATCCAGGCCATGGTCACCGGTGGCGCGAAGGTCATCATCATCGGCGCGAAGGACGGCAAGCAGCTGTCCACCCAGGTCAAGGCGGCGCACGACGCCGGCGCCACGGTCATCGCCTACGACCGCCTGATCGAGAACACCGACGCGGTGGACTACTACGTCGCGTTCGACAACTTCAAGGTCGGTCAGCTGCAGGGCCAGGCCCTGCTCGACGGCCTCGCCAAGCGCGCGGGCCACCCGGCGCCGTACAACATCGAGCTGTTCTCCGGATCCGCGGACGACGCGAACTCGGCGGTCTTCTTCAACGGCGCGATGGACGTGCTCCAGCCCAAGATCAAGGACGGCACGCTCAAGGTGGTCTCGGGCCAGACCGAGATCACCCAGACGGCGACCGACGGCTGGAAGGCGGAGAACGCGCAGCGCCGCATGGACGCGCTGCTCACCGCCAACTACAGCTCCGCCACGATCGACGGCGTGCTGAGCCCGAACGACACCCTCGCCCGGGCCATCATCACCTCGGTGCAGCAGGCCGGCAAGCCCGTCCCGGTGGTCACCGGTCAGGACTCCGAGGTCGAGTCGGTGAAGTCGATCATGGAGGGCGTGCAGTACTCCACGATCAACAAGGACACCTCGCTGCTGGTCGCCCAGGCGATCAAGATGGCCGAAGAGCTGCAGAAGGGCAGCACCGTCGACGTCAACGACACCAAGTCGTACAACAACGGCAAGAAGGTCGTCCCGTCCTACCTGCTCAAGCCGGTCATCGTGACGAAGGACAACGCCGCCGAGGCGTACGCCAACGTCCCGACCCTGCTCGACATCGTGAAGTCCTACACCAAGTAAGCACGTCGAGGAAGGGCCGCGCGGATCCACCGCGCGGCCCTTTCCGCGCTCCCGGGCGTGTTCCCGGGCGTGCCCATCCCGCCGCGCGGCACCGCCGGCGAGCCTGCGGGCCGAGCTTCGTCATCCGTGATCCGCCCCGGCTCTGACTAGACTGGGCCGCGGATCGACGTCGCTCCACCACCCCACTTCCCTCTTGAACAAGGAGCACCCTGTGGCACTGATCGAGGCTGTAGGCGCACGCGAGATTCTCGACTCCCGTGGCAACCCGACCGTCGAGGTGGAGGTGCTCCTCGACGACGGCATCGTGCAGCGCGCCGCCGTCCCCTCCGGTGCGTCCACCGGCGCTTTCGAGGCGTACGAGCTGCGCGACGGCGACAAGAGCCGTTACGGCGGCAAGGGCGTGCTGAAGGCCGTCGAGGCCGTCATCGACGAGCTCGGGCCCGCGATCGAGGGCGTCGAGGCCAGCGAGCAGCGCATCATCGACGAGATCCTGATCGAGGTCGACGGCACCGACAACAAGAGCCGGGTGGGCGCGAACGCCATCCTCGGCGTGAGCCTCGCGGTCGCGAAGGCCGCGGCCGACTCGGCGGATCTGCCGCTGTTCCGCTACCTGGGCGGCCCGAATGCGCACCTGCTGCCCGTTCCGCTGTTCAACGTCATCAACGGCGGCTCGCACGCCGACAACGGCATCGACATGCAGGAGTTCTTCCTCGCCCCGATCGGCGCCGACAGCTTCTCCGAGGCGCTGCGCTGGGGCACCGAGGTCTACCACGTGCTCAAGGGCGAGCTGAAGGCCGCCGGCTTCGCCACCGGCCTCGGCGACGAGGGCGGCTTCGCCCCCGACCTGCCCAGCAACCGCGAGGGTCTGGAGTTCCTGGTCACGGCGATCGAGAAGGCCGGCTTCACGCCGGGCTCCGACATCGCGCTGGGCCTCGACGCCGCCGCCACCGAGTTCTACAACGACGGCGTGTACCGCCTCGACGACAAGGACTGGGACGCCGCCGGGCTCACCGACTACTACGTGGGCCTGGTCAAGGACTTCCCGATCGTCACGATCGAGGACGCCCTCGCGGAGGACGACTGGGACGGCTGGAAGGCTCTCACCGAGAAGCTCGGCGCGCAGATCCAGCTCGTCGGCGACGACCTCTTCGTGACCAACCCGGAGCGCCTGCAGAAGGGCATCGACCTGGGCGTCGCGAACTCGCTGCTGGTCAAGGTGAACCAGATCGGAACGCTGTCGGAGACCCTCGACGCGATCAGCCTCGCGCACCGCTCGGGCTACACCACGATGCTCTCGCACCGCTCGGGCGAGACCGAGGACACCACCATCGCCGACCTCGTCGTCGCCGTGAACTCGGGCCAGATCAAGAGCGGCGCGCCCGCTCGGTCGGAGCGGGTCGCGAAGTACAATCAGCTTCTGCGCATCGAGGAGGAGCTGGGCGACGCGGCGGTCTTCGCCGGGCGTTCCGCCTTCCCGCGCTTCAAGGGCTGAGCGGCGCATCCGCCGAGCGACACGCTCGGTGAGTGCCCGGAGATGAAGGAGGGGTCATGACATCGCGTCGGACTCCTCCTTCGTCGTCTGCGCCGGCCGGATCCGCAGCCCGCGCCTCAGGGCGCGCCGAGAGCACGGGGCCCGTGCGCGCCGTCGACGTGCGCGGGTGGGTCGGGGGCATCCGGCTGAGCGGCTTCATGGTCATCATGCTGTCGCTCGTCGTGCTCGGCGCGTGGGTGCTCGTGCCCACCCTCGGCACGTATCTCGACCAGAAGCAGCGGATCGCGGCGCTGGAGCATTCCGTGCAGGTGACGCAGCAGAAGATCGACGATCTGAAGGCCGAACGGGAGAGGTGGAACGACCCGGCCTACATCACCGCCCAGGCCAGGGAACGGCTGTTCTACGTCAAGCCGGGCGAGGTCGTCTACCTGATCGACAACGACATCGATCCCGCCGCGCAGCCCGTCGAGCAGGCACCCGTCAGCGACACCGTGCAGGAGAAGTCGTCGGACTGGGCGGGTCAGCTGCTGCGCAGCGTCACCGGTGCCGGCCTCGCGAAGACGGCGGCCGACACCGCCGCGCGCTGAGGCGTCGCCCAGACCGACCCCGTACCCTGGAGGGGTGACCACGCCGCCTTTCGCTCCGCCCACCGACGCCGAGCTCGCGGTCGTCTCCGCACAGCTCGGCCGCGAGGCCCGAGGCGTCGTCGGCATCGCTGCGCGCTGCGTCTGCGGCAACCCCACGGTCGTCGCGACGCTCCCGCGCCTGGCCGACGGTTCGCCGTTCCCCACGTTCTACTACCTCACCCATCCGGCCGCGGCCGCGGCGATGTCGACCCTCGAGGCCGAGCACGTGATGCCCGAGCTCGCCGCGCTGCTGGACGACGAGGACACCGCGGCCGCCTATCTGGCCGCGCACCAGGCCTACCTCGCGGACCGCGCGCAGTACGGCGACGTCCCCGAGATCGCCGGGGTCTCCGCGGGCGGCATGCCCGCCCGGGTGAAGTGCCTGCACGCACTGGCCGGCCACGCGTTGGCCGCGGGGGAGGGCGTCAATCCGATCGGCGACGAGGCGCTGCGGCGGGCGCGGTGGTCGTCAGAACGCTGCGAGTGCGTGGAGCCGGGAGCCGCACGGGGGCTGTGAGCCGAGTCCGATGACGTCGTCCACGACGCGCCTCCTGAACGCACGGCGGATCCGATCCGTCGTGGCGGTGCTGGCGCTCGCGCTGGTGGCGCCGCTCGCGATCGGGGCGACCCCGACGCCCAGCCCGAGCGCGGATCCCGAGCGCGCCGCCGAGTACTGGCTCGAGGGCGCCCACATCGACGCCGCATGGAAGACCACGCGCGGCGCGGGCGTCACGATCGCGGTCATCGACACCGGCATCGCCAAGGGGCCGCCCGAGTTCGAGGGCGCCGTCAGCGGCGGCACGGATGTCTCCGGCATCGGATCCGACGACGGCCGAACGCCGCTCGGGCCCCTGGACAGCGATCACGGATCCCGGGTCGCCTCCCTCGCGGCGGGCAGGCCCAACGCCGACGGCACCGGCATGATCGGCGTCGCGCCCGAGGCGAGGCTGCTCTCCGTCTCGCTCGGCTTCGGCACCACGGCGCCGGTGCCGTTCACGAAGCAGGTGGCCGACGCGATGAGGTGGGCCGTCGATCACGGCGCGAACGTGATCAACCTCTCGTTCACCACGAACACCCTGGAATGGGACCGCAGCTGGGACGACGCGTTCCTCTACGCCTTCCAGCACGACGTCGTGGTGGTCGTGGCAGCGGGCAACCGCGGCAGCGGCACGGCCATGGTCGGCGCTCCTGCGACGATCCCCGGAGTGCTCGCGGTCGGGGGAGTGGATCAGCGCGGCGTCGCCAGCCGGGCCGCCTCCACGCAGGGCATCTCGATCGCCGTCTCGGCGCCCAGCGAGTCGCTGCTCGGCGTCGACGCGAACGGATCGATCGAGACGTGGAACGGCACGAGCGGCGCGGCCCCGATCGTGGCCGGCGTGGTCGCCCTCGTGCGTGCGGCTCATCCCGACATGGATGCGAACAACGTGATCAACCAGATCATCCAGACCGCCCGCCCCGCGCCGCAGGCGACCGGGCGTCCCGATCCGCTGTACGGATACGGGCTGATCGATGCGGCAGCGGCGGTGAGCGCATTCCTGCCGCCGGTGGACAAGAACCCCCTCGGCGACCTGTCCGAGTGGATCCGTCTGCACCGCAGGGCGCAGGCGCCGCAGCCGTCCGAGCCCACCTCGACGCCGGTCGCGATCCCGCCGCTCCCGCGCGCCGACGCGCCGACCAAGGCCACGTCGCCGTTGATCCCCGGCGTCGATTCCCTGCTGTACGGCACCCTGCCGCTCACGGCCCTCACCGTGCCTGGTATCCTGATAGCGCTTGGCGTCACCGCTGCTGCCCGGCGCATCCGTTCGGCGCGATCATCCGCGCGCCAAAATCCCGATGACTGAGGAGTTAGCCTCCGTGACTGAGAGCACCGTGGCAAAGAGCGCTGCTGCGCCCAAGATCCTGATCGTGGGCGGTGGTTACGCCGGTTTCTACACCGCGTGGAAGCTCGAGAAGCACCTCCGCAAGGGCGAGGCAGAGGTCACGATGGTGGACCCGCTGCCGTACATGACCTACCAGCCCTTCCTGCCGGAGGTCGCCGCCGGGTCGATCGAGCCGCGGCACGCGGTCGTGGCGCACCGCCGCCACCTGAAGCGCACGAACGTCGTGACCGCGAAGGTCACGGGCATCGACCACGCCAACAAGGTCGCCACGATCGCCCCGGCGATGGGAGAGCCCTACGAGTTCGGGTACGACCAGATCGTCGTCACCGCCGGCGCGGTCTCCCGCACGTTCCCGATCCCCGGCATCGCCGACAACGCGATCGGGCTGAAGACCATCGAAGAGGCCGTCGCCGTGCGCGACAAGCTGCTGTCGAACTTCGACAAGGCCGCCTCCATCCCCGCCGGTCCGGAGCGCGACCGCCTGCTCACGGTCGTCGTGGTCGGCGGTGGCTTCGCCGGCATCGAGGCGTTCGCCGAACTGCGCTCGTTCGCGTCCGCGCTGATCGCGAAGTACCCGCAGCTGTCGTTCGACGACACGCACTTCCACCTCATCGAGGCGATGGGGCGGATCATGCCCGAGGTCTCGCTGCCCACCAGCGAGTGGGTGCTCAAGGACCTCGCCAAGCGGGGCGCGAACGTGCACCTGGACACCCAGGTCAAGGGCGCCGTCGGTGGCAACGTCGAGCTCTCCACCGGCGAGGTCATCCCCTCCGACCTCATCATCTGGACCGCGGGAGTCATGGCCAACCCGACCGTCGTGCGCGGCGGCGACCTGCCGGTCGAGGAGCGCGGCCGCATCCAGACGCGCGCCGATCTGCGCGTGGGCACCCCCGAGGCGTTTGTCGAGGGTGCATGGGCCGCCGGCGACGTCTCGGCCGTGCCCGACCTGTCCGGCGGCGGTGTCGGCGGCATGTGCGTGCCGAACGCCCAGCACGCCGTGCGCCAGGCCAAGCGCCTGGCCAAGAACCTCGTGGCGGTGCTGCGTGGCGAGGGCACGAAGGACTACTTCCACAAGAACCTCGGCGCGGTGGCCGGTCTCGGCCTGTACAACGGTGTTTTCCAGTCCGGCAAGCTCGCGCTCAAGGGCTTCGTCGCCTGGATCGCGCACCGCGGCTACCACGGCCTCGCAATGCCGTCCTGGGAGCGCAAGTGGCGCGTGCTGTGGGGCTGGTGGAACAACCTGTGGCTCGGCCGCGACGTCGTCGGCCTCGAGGCTCTGCAGACCCCGCGCGCGGTGTTCGACGAGTTCGCCGCACGTCCGCGTCCGGCCGCCGAGGCCGCCTCGGCGCCCGCGGCTGCGGCCCCTGCAGCGAGCAAGCCCGCCGCGGCCCAGCGCCCGGCTGCGAAGAAGCCCGCCGAGGCCGCAGCCAAGTAAGGCCCGCAGCACCACGTGCGCCGGTCGTCTCCGCGCTGATGAACGGGTCGGGCGCCCGCCTGGCCGAGGTCGCCACGGCGGGCGACGATCATGACGCGTCCGAGAGGCCGCGGCCGTGACCGCCGAAGGAGGCGCCGACATGGAGTGCGTGGTGCTGTACCGGCTGCGTGAGGGCGTCGACCGCGCGCGGGTGCTCGACGTGTTCTCTCGTCATCAGGCCTACTACCGTGCCTTCCATGAGGATGGGGGAGGACTGATCGCACTCGGGCCGTTCGCCGCGCCCGATCCGGCGGGAGGGTCGCTCGGGATCTTCTCCTCGTGCGCAGAGGCCGAGAGATTCGTCGCTGCGGATCCGTTCGTGACCGAAGGCCTCGCGGATCCCCGGATCCTGGAGTGGAACGCCGTCTGGCTGGGCGGCGACATCCCGACGTCCTGAGGCCTCTGCACCCGCCGCACACGGCTCGACACCGCCTGCGGCGACATCGTGCCGTGTGCCCCCGCTGGGATTCGAACCCAGACTGAAGCGATTTTAAGTCGCCTGCCTCTGCCGTTGGGCTACGGGGGCCGTCCCTCGAGCCTAGCGATCAGAGCGCCGTGGGCGATGTTGACTCGAAGCCAATAGGGTGGGGGAGTGCTCGAGCTCATCGCCGATCAGGGCCGCCCTCCCGTCCCCGCCCGCCCCGTCGCGCGCCCCTGGGAGGATCCGGAGCGGTGGTGGCCGCGGCTGACCGCAGCGACCGGCCATCTGCCCGCCCCGGTCGGCGTGATCGAGGTCGAGGCGCTGCGATACAACGCGATGGACATGGTCGTGCGCGCCGGGGGCCTGCCGATCCGGATCGCGACCAAGTCGGTGCGCGTGCGCGAGGTCATCGACGCCACCCTGCGCGTGCCCGGATATCGGGGACTGCTCGCGTTCACGCTCGCCGAGGCCCTGTGGCTCGCCGAGGATCACGACGACATCGTGCTCGCCTACCCGACCGCCGACCGGCCGGGGCTCGAGAGGCTGCTCGCGGATGAGCAGGCCGCTGCACGGATCACGCTCATGGTCGACGACGAGTCGCAGCTGGACCTCATCGACGCGGTCGTCGCGCCCGCTCGCAGGCCCCGTGTGCGCATCGCGATCGACGCCGACGCCTCCTGGCGTGCCCCGGGGCTGGGGCACATCGGGGTGTTCCGCTCGCCGCTGCACACGCCCGAGGAGGTGGCCCGGTTCGCGCGGCGCGCCGCCGAGCGCGACGGGTTCCGGCTCGTCGGCCTGCAGATGTATGAGGCGCAGATCGCGGGGCAGGGCGACGACACCGGCAGCGGAGACGGGCTCATCCGGGTGGTGCAGGCGCAGTCGCGGCTGGAACTGCGCGAGCGTCGTGCCCGCATCGCCGAGGCCGTGCGGGCGCTCGTGCCGCTCGAGTTCGTCACGGGTGGCGGCACCGGATCGCTGGAGTACACCGGATCCGATCCGGCGCTCACCGAGATCACCGCGGGCAGCGGCCTGCTCGCGGGGCACCTGTTCGACGGCTACCGCGCGTTCGATCCGGCGCCCGCCAGCGCCTTCGCGTTCGACGTGGTGCGCCGCCCCGCCCCCGACATCGCGACGATCCTCGGCGGAGGCTGGATCGCGTCCGGGCCGCCGGTCGCCTCCCGCCAGCCGCTGCCCGTGTGGCCGCAGGGCCTGCGGACCGCCCCGCGCGAGGCCGCGGGAGAGGTGCAGACGCCACTGCGGGGCGAGGCCGCGCGTTCGCTGCGGGTGGGCGATCGCGTGTGGCTGCGGCACGCGAAGAGCGGCGAGCCGGCCGAGCGGATCCTGAGCTACCACCTCGTCGACGGCGATCATGTCGTCGGCGAGCTGCCCACGTACCGCGGCGAGGGAAAGGCGTTCCTGTGATCGGCGTTCCGGTGACCGGCGTTCCTGCGACCGGCGTTCCTGCGACCCGAAGGAGCTCTCTGTGACACGCGTGGGGGGAACCTGGCAGAACTGGGGCCGCTCGGCGTCGATCCGTCCGATCCGGGTCGAGCGTCCGCGCAGCCCTGAGGGAGTGCAGCGCGCCGTCCTGGCGGCCACGCAGCACGGCCTGCGCGTCAAGGCGGTCGGCGCCGGGCACAGCTTCACGGAGATCGCGGTCGCGCCCGACGTGCTGCTCGAGCTGGACGACCTGCAGGGGCTCGTCTCGGTCGATGAGGCGCGAGGTCGCGTGACACTGCTCGCCGGCACCCGCCTGCATCGGATCCCCGGTCTGCTCGCGCCGTTCGGGCTGGCGATGGAGAACCTCGGCGACATCGACCGCCAGTCGATCTCCGGGGCGATCTCGACCGGCACGCACGGCACCGGGTCCGGGTTCGGCGGGATCGCGGCGCAGGTGGTGGGTGCCACCCTGATCACGGCCGCAGGGGAGTTCCTCCACGCGGACGAGACGCAGAACGCCGAGCTGCTGCCCGCCGTCGCGCTCGGCCTCGGCGCGCTCGGGATCCTGGTCGAGGTGACGCTGCAGTGCGTGCCGGCGTTCGTGATGCATGCGGTCGACGCACCGGCCCCGCTGGACGACGTGCTGGAGAGCGTGCATGAGCGCGTCGCCGCGGCGGACCACTTCGAGTTCTACTGGTTCCCGCACACGGACGTCGCCCTGACGAAGACCACGCAGCGGCTGCCGGAGTCCGCCGTGCGGCACCCGCTGCCCACGGTCGGCCGGTGGATCGACGAGACGCTGCTCTCGAACGGCGTGTACCGGGCCGTGTGCGCCGCCGGTGTCGCCCTGCCCGCGATCACGCCGTCGTTCAGCCGGCTCGCGGTGAAGCTCACCGGAGACCGCGAGTACACCGACCTCTCCCATCGGGTGCTCACGCAGAGCCGCACGGTGCGCTTCCGCGAGATGGAGTACGCGCTTCCGCGGGACGAGGTCGTCCCGGTCTTCCGGGCGGTGCAGGCGCTCATCGTGAAGCGGGGCTGGCGCATCGAGTTCCCGATCGAGGTGCGCTTCGCGGCCGCCGACGACCGGTGGCTGTCGACCGCGCACGGGCGCGAATCCGCCTACATCGCCGTGCACCGATACTGGCGCCATGACCCGAAGGAGTACTTCGACGCGGTGGAGCAGATCTGCCTCGCGCACGACGGAAGGCCGCATTGGGGCAAGCTGCATTCGCTCGACGCGGCGCGGCTCCGGACACGATATCCGCGCTTCGACGACTTCGTCGCGCTGCGCGATCGACTGGATCCGGAGCGCCGATTCGGCAACCGCTATCTGGAGCGCGTCCTCGGCGCCTGACCGTTGCCTGGCAGCCCGGCGAACACGGGGGATGCCGGGATAGGATGGCACAACCGCGTCTGATGCGAAAGTCTCCGCCGGGGGCGTCGAATTTCGCATCCCATGCTCTGCCGTCTGGCAGGGACCAGCTGCTAGGGGGTCGTCGTCCGTGGATGTTCTTGTTCCAGTCCTCGTCGTCGTCGGTGTGATCGTCGTCCTGATCGTCGCCGTCGGCATCTATCTGTGGGCCACGTACAACTCGCTCGTGCAGCTGGGGGTCCGCGTCGACGAGGCGTGGAGCGACATCACGGTGCAGCTCAAGCGCCGAGCGGATCTGATCCCGAACCTCATCGACGCGGTCAAGGGGTATGCCGCACATGAGAAGGCGGTGTTCGAGAACGTCACTCGCGCCCGTGCCGAGACGCTGTCCGCCTCGAGCCCGGGTGAGGCCGGGGCCGCCGAGGGGCACCTCCAGCAGGCGCTGAAGAGCCTGTTCGCGGTCGCCGAGGCGTATCCGCAGCTGCAGGCCAGCCAGAACTTCCTGCAGCTGCAGGCTGCGCTCGTCGACACGGAGGACAAGATCCAGGCGTCCCGCCGGTTCTACAACGGCGGCGTGCGCGAGCTGAACACCAAGATCAAGGTGTTCCCGAACAACCTGTTCGCCCGCAACCTCGGCTTCACGGAGCGCGAGTTCTTCGAGGTGGCCGACGGCGCCGCCATCGCGGAGCCCCCGCGCGTCCAGTTCTGACACGCTCCTTTCGGGCTCGTTGAGCGAGCACCGACGTCAGAGCACCGCGTTTCGTCTCTGCGTTTCGTCTCTGCGTTTCGTCTCTGCGTTTCGACTCGCCTACGGCTCGCTCAACGACCGCCTCCTTCGGGGCGCGGCGTTTCGTCTCGGTCGCCTTCGGCATCCTCGCTCAACGACCCCGGGGGATCGCCTCCGTCCGGCCCACGTCGTGTCGGAGAACCCGTTCCGGGTGCGCATCGAGCGCATCGGCGAGGGCGGCGGAGGCGTCACCCCAGGCCGACACCGAGACGTGTTCCAGCCCCTGCCATGCGGCGGCGGTGCGCAGTTCGGCGGCGATGCGTTCGGCGTCATCCACCGGCCGGGCCTGCGGCTCCCACCAGGCGGATTGCACGCGGAGGGTGCCTGAGGCGCGGTCGGCCTTGAGGTCGACGCGGGCGGAGATCCGGTCGCCGACCAGCACCGGCAGCGAGTAGTAGCCGTACCGGCGCTTCGCCGCCGGCGTGTAGATCTCGATCCGGTAGTCCAGCGCGAACGCCCGCAGCGCCCGGTCGCGGAACCACACCACCGGGTCGAACGGCGTGAGGATCGCGGTGGCGTCGATCCGGCGCGGCAGGACGGCGTCGACATGTCGCCAGGCCGGGATCGCCCGCCCGCCGCGCTCCCACCCGCGCACCCGCACCGGCTCCAGCTCGCCCTGCTCGACGAGTCCGTCGATCGCGTGCAGCACCAGCGCGCGGTCCTTGACCCGGTAGTAGTCGGCGATGTCCGCCGCCGTGGCGACGCCGTGCGCGCGCGCCGCGCGCCGCACGAGCTCGCCGACCGCCGTGGCGCGGTCGAGGTCGCGGCCGAGCAGATCGGCCGGCACCACGTCCTCGGCGAGGGCGTAGCGGCGCTCGAAGCCGTCCCGTCCGGCGATCGCGACCTCCCCGACGCGCCACAGATACTCCAGCGCGTGCTTGACGTCGTCCCACTCCCACCAGCCGGCCTTGCCGCCCGGGGCGTCGCCGCGGATGTCCGCCGGGCGGGACGGCCCTCGATCGCGCAGCTCGGATCGGATCCAGTCCAGCGTGCGGGCCGAGGAGGTGCGCCCCCAGAACTCGCCGCGCTTGGCGCGGAACGCCTCTCGGCGGAAGCCCCACAGCGGCCAGTCCTCGACGGGCAGGAACGTCGCCTCGTGCGCCAGGTACTCGGTGTACCGGCCGGGCCGCGCGGCGGTCGGGCGGGTCAGCCGGCGGCTGCCGGATGAGAGAAGAGGAGATGCGGAATTCGACGCCCCCGGCGGAGACTTTCGCATCAGGAACGCCCGCTCCAGCAGTGCCGGGTCGTATGCGCCCAGGCGGGAGAAGAGCGGCAGATAGTGCGAGCGCGCGAAGACGTTCACCGAGTCGATCTGCAGCACGCCCATCCGCGCCATCGCCGAGTGCAGGTGACGCACGCCTACCGCGGCGGGGCGCCGCCGGGAGAAGCCCTGCGCGGCCAGGGCGATCCGCCGGGCCTCGCCGGAGCCCAGCGTGTCGACCGCAGGGCGTGCGGCTGTCCAGCGGTTGTCGGCGGGGGAGTCGGTCACGTCGGTCAGCGTATCGACAGTCGCGGACGTTGAGCGCGCCCGGCGCCGTCGCGCGGACGAGGCGCGCGGCGCCGCGCCCGTAGACTGGGTCGATGAGCGAGGACAGCACACCCCGGCTGCGCGATCTCATCCGCCAGCGCACCGTCACAGGCCGCGTGGACGTGAGCGACGATGTGCAGAAGCAGGTGCCCTCCGGCCTGCGCATCGCCACCGCCTACGCCTGGCGCCTGCTGGTCATCGCGGCAGCGCTCGGCGTCGTGATCTGGCTGGTCATGCTGTTCAAGATCCTGGTCATCCCGCTGATGATCGCGATCCTGCTCACCGCCCTGCTCTGGCCCGCCTTCAGCACGATGCTCAGGGCGCGCTGGCCGCGCTGGCTCGCGATCGTGGTGGCGCTGATCGGCACCCTCGCGATCGTGGGCGGCCTGCTGTGGCTGGCGATCTGGCAGATCACCCAGCAGTGGGACGGGGTGCAGGCGCGCACCGTGGCAGCGTGGAGGCAGCTGCAGCAGTTCCTCCTCGACGGTCCGCTGCACCTGACCGCGAAGCAGATCCAGGATCTGCTCGACCAGGCCGTCGCGTTCCTGAGCGAGCAGGGAGAACTGCTCAAGAGCGGCGCGATCGCCGTCGGCACCACGTTCGGGCACGTCGCGACCGGCGCCGTGCTGACGCTCTTCATCCTGCTCTGCCTGCTCGCCGACGGTGGCGGCATCTGGAGCTGGACCGTGAAGCTCTTCCCGAAGGCCTCCCGCCCGGCGGTCGACGCCGCGGCGCGCAACGGCTGGGCGACCGTGATCAACTACGCACGTACGCAGATGCTGGTCGCGTTCATCGACGCGATCGGCATCGGCCTCGGCGCATTCCTGCTGGGCGTGCCGCTGGCCGTCCCCGTGGCCGTCCTGGTGTTCCTCGGCTCCTTCATCCCGATCGTCGGCGCGGTGGTCACCGGCGCGCTCGCGGTGTTCCTCGCCCTCGTCTACAACGGGCCGTGGATCGCGCTGTGGATGCTCCTCGTGGTGCTCGCCGTGCAGCAGATCGAGGGGCACCTGCTGCAGCCGATCCTGATGGGATCCGCGGTAAAGGTCCACCCGCTCGCGGTGGTGCTCGTGGTCGCCGGCGGCGCGCTGATCGCGGGCATCCCCGGGGCCCTGTTCGCGGTGCCGCTCGCGGCGTTCGTGAACGTGGCCGCCGTGACCGTCAACTCCGGTGCCTGGCGCACCGGCGCCGCACCCGACGGCGACTACATCTGGCAGACCGTGCCGCGGGCGCGGAGAAGGAGCAAGCGATGACGACCGACACGACCCCCACCCTCGCCTCCATCCCCACCTTGGCGGAGATCCAGGAGGCGGCGGACGGCCTGAACGGCGTGATCGTGCGCACCCCGACGCTGCCCTCGGTCGCGCTCACCAAGGCGCTGGGCTCGCCGGTGCTGCTGAAGATGGAGAATCTGCAGCGCACGGGGTCGTTCAAGATCCGTGGTGCGGTGCACCGCCTCTCCCGGCTCACGGCGGAGGAGCGCAGCCGCGGCGTCGTGGCGGCCTCCGCCGGCAACCACGCGCAGGGCGTGGCTCTCGCCGCTCAGGCGCTGGGCGTCCCCGCCACGATCTTCATGCCGATGGGCGTGCCGGTGCCGAAGCTGCTCGCCACGCGCGGGTACGGCGCGGAGGTCGTGCTCGAGGGTGAGACGGTCGCCACCTCGCTGCGCCTCGCCGCCGAGTTCGCCGAGCGCACCGGCGCTGTGCTCATCCCGCCGTTCGACCATCGCGACATCGTCACCGGCCAGGCCACGCTCGGCCTCGAGCTCATGGAGGACGTGCCGGACGTCGACACCATCCTCGTCGGCATCGGCGGCGGCGGCCTGATCGCGGGCGTCGCCGCGGCCGTGAAGGCGCGTGCTGCCGAGCAGGGGCGCACCGTGCGGGTGATCGGCGTGCAGGCCGAGAACGCCGCCGCCATGGGCCCGTCGCTCGCCGCGGGCCACCCCGTCGAGATCACCACGCAGCCGACCATCGCCGACGGCATCCTGGTGGCGCGCCCCGGCGACGTGCCCTTCGCGATGATCGCCGAGCTCGTCGACGAGGTCGTCACGGTCAGCGACGACGACATCGCCCGCGCCCTGCTGCTGCTCCTGGAGCAGGCCAAGGTCGTCGTGGAGCCCGCCGGTGCGGTCGGGGTCGCGGCGATCCTGGCGGGCAGGGTGCACGCGAGCGGCACCACGCTCGCCGTGCTCTCCGGTGGCAACATCGACCCCCTGCTGCTGCAGCGCGTCGTGTCGCACGGCCTCGCAGCCTCGGGCCGCTACCTCACGTTGCGCATCCCGCTGCCCGACCGCCCCGGGCAGCTCGCCCGGGTGTCCGAGCTCATCGCGCACGCCGGAGCGAACGTCATCGAGGCGATGCACACGCGGCACGGTCACGGGCTGCAGATCAGCGACGTCATCCTCGAGCTCAGCGTGGAGACGCGGGGGCCGGAGCACTCCGAGCTCACCCTCGACACGCTGCGCGCCGCCGGCTTCGAGCCGATCGTCGTGCAGGACTGAACTCCGGGGCCACGCGCCCGCATCCCGTTCCCGGGGTCGTCGAGTGCGTACCGGCGATGCGGGATGTCCCGTCCTCGGGGTCGTTGAGCGCCCTTCGTCTCGTCGCTCAGGGCATCGAGCGGGCCCTCACTCGGGGTCGTTGAGCGAGCACCGGCGCAGCCGGAGCGAGACGAAACGCGGTGCCCTCCCAGAACTTCTCTGAGAGGGCACCGCGTTTCGTCTCAGTCGCCTGCGGCGTCTTCGCTCAACGACCCCGGGGAGGGCACCACGTTTCGTCTCGCTCCGCTCGCTCAACGTCCCCGAGGGGTGCTCGCTCAACGACCCCGAGGAGGGCTCGCTCAACGACCCCGGAGGGCAGGGTCAGCCCGCGAAGGTCTCGACCTTCAGGATCTCGACCTGGATCGAGCGGCCGTTCGGCGCCTCGTACGAGGTCTTGTCGCCCACCTTGAGGCCCTGGATCGCAGAGCCGAGCGGGCTCGCCTCGCTGTACACGTCGAGGTCGGTGCCGCCGGCGATCTCGCGGCTGCCGAGGAGGAAGACCTCCTCGCCGCCGGCGACCGTCGCGGTCACCACGGTGCCGGGTTCGACGATTCCGCGGCTGGCCGGAGCCTCGCCGACCTTGGCCGTCTTCAGCAGCGTCTCGAGCGTGTGGATGCGCGCCTCGATCTTGCCCTGCTCGTCCTTGGCGGCGTGGTAGCCGCCGTTCTCCTTGAGGTCTCCCTCTTCCCGGGCGACCTCGATACGCTTGGCGATCTCCTCGCGGCCGACCGTGGAGAGGTTCTCCAGCTCCGCGACAAGACGGTCGTGGGCCTCCTGCGTGAGGAAGGGGACCTGTGCGTCGTTCGACACGGTGAACTCCTTGCGAATCGGATCCGGGATCAGACCGTCCCGGATATGCCAAGACGCCCCGGCACCTGCCGGGGCGTCGATCAACAGCACGAGCCTAGGACACCCAGCAGGAGTTCACCAAACCGGTCGTCGCGGCCGACACGATCGGGACGTGCTCGGTGAAGGCGCGCGAGTGCTGTGCGGATGCGGGGTAGGACACCAGTCGCCAGCCCACGATCCCGAACTCCTCGTCCTGCGCCTCGACGATGCAGTGCACAGGCCGGTTCGGGGGCGCGGAGATCTGGAAGGACACGGTGACGCTGTGGTCGTCGACGAGGTGGAAGCCGGTGCCCGTGACGTCGACCGTGTCGGCGGAGCCCTGCCAGGTCCACCAGCCGAACACGCCCACGACGATCGCGGCGACGGCGATCGCGAGGATCATCGGCGTGCGCCGGCGAGGTCCGCGGCCGTAGCGCTCGTCGAGCTGGGCGGGGGTCGTCACGGCGGGGTGCATCCGATCGTTAGGCTGGTGGTTCCAGGTTATCCCGTGGGAAGCCGGGGCCCGAACGGGCCGAACCCCAGAAAGGCGACCGATGATCGAGGCGATCCTTGCTGCTGCGGCGGCGACTCCCACTCCGACCCCGACGGTCGACCCGAACCTGGTCACCCCGGGGCCCGTGGGCTTCGTGATCGTCGCCGTGGTGGTCGTGTTCGCGGCTCTGCTCATCTGGGACATGCAGCGCCGGATCCGCCGGGTGCGATACCGCGAGGAGGTGCGCGCCGAGCTCGACGCCGAGGAGGCCGCGCAGGGCGGAGCCGGCGATGCGGAAGAGGGCGACCCGAAGGCCTGATCCGCAGGAACGGGCCGGGGTTCAGCCGGGCAGTCCGAGCGAAGGGCGCAGCGGCGCCAGCGAGATCAGCAGGCACGCCGTCCAGTGGCAGAGGAACGCCAGCACGGTGCACACGTGGAAGATCTCGTGGAAGCCGAACCTGCCGGGCCATGGGTTGGGCTTCTTCAGCGCGTACACGATGGCGCCGCCGGTGTAGAGCAGTCCGCCGACGCAGACCAGCACCATCATCGCGACGTTCGCGTCGACCAGATCCACGATGTACATCACCGCGGCCCAGCCGAGCAGCAGGTACAGCGCGACGTACAGCCAGCGTGGGGCGTGGATCCAGAACACCCGGAACAGGATCCCGAGCAGCGCCCCCGACCACACCAGTACGAGCAGGAGCACGCCCTTGCCCGGAGGCAGCGCGAGCGTCGCGAGCGGGGTGTAGGTCCCGGCGATCAGCAGCAGGATGTTGGCGTGGTCGATCCGCTTCAGGATCGCCTTCGTGCGCGGCTTCCAGTTGAAGCGGTGGTACAGCGCGGAGTTGCCGAACAGCAGCAGCGACGTCACCATGAAGACCGCCGCGGCCCACTTCGCGGGCGCGCCCTGCGCGAGCGCGATGAGCACGATGCCGGCCGCGATCGCGACCGGGAAGGTGCCGGCGTGGATCCAGCCCCGCCAGGTCGGCTTGATCTCGGCGTGCGCGTCGACGGCCGCCGCCTCGAGAAGAGGCAGCTGGGGCACATCGGGTGCCGTGGATCGGGTCGCTCTGCGCATGCTTGCACTCTAGGCGTCCGCGCATGCCGCAAACCGTACATATGCCGTGGAGGACGAGACGTCCGGATCCCTGCCGCGCGGTAGCGTAGGGGAGTGAGCGCACGGTCCGAGCAGCCAGGGAGTGGTCCCCTCTACCGGCTGTACTCCCGGCGCCTGCGGCGGCGGCTGGATCCGGCGACGATGCCGCACCACATCGCGATGATGATCGACGGCAACCGCCGCTGGGCCCGGCAGCTCGGCTACGCGACCCCTGCGCACGGCCACCGCGCCGGTGCGGCCAAGATGCACGAGTTCCTGGGCTGGTGCGATGAGCTCGGCATCCGCGTGGTGTCGCTCTACCTGCTCTCTGCCGACAACCTGCGCAAGCGCGATTCGGCGGAGCTCGCCGACCTCATCGAGATCATCGGCGAACTCGCCGACGCGCTCTCCCGCGAGGGCAACTGGCGGGTCCAGCACGTGGGGCGCGCCGACATCCTGCCCGTGGAGCTCGCGCGCGTGCTCGCCGAGGCCGAGGATCGCACCCGCGACCACACCGGGCTGCACGTCAACCTCGCCGTGGGCTACGGGGGGCGCAACGAGATCGTCGACGCCGTGCGCTCGATCATCGCGCAGCACGACGCCTCGGGCGGCACGCTGGAGGACCTCGCCGCGCATCTCACCCCGGAGATGATCGGCGAGCACCTGTACACCGGCGGGCAGCCGGATCCGGATCTCGTCATCCGCACGAGCGGCGAGCAGCGGCTCAGCGACTTCCTGCTCTGGCAGAGTGCGCACAGCGAGTTCTACTTCGTCGAAGCGCTCGGACCGGATCTGCGGCAGGTCGACTTCCTGCGCGCGATCCGCGACTACGCCGACCGCGACCGCCGCTTCGGCCGCTGAGCGACCGCGGAGACGCCCGGCCTGTTCGACGCCGCGCACGCCGAGGCCGCGGAGGGCTGACGCGTTGCGGAGAGTTAACACGGACTTAACCTTCGACCTCGCGTGTCGCGGGTGCGCCGGGGCGGGAGGAAGCCGTACGTTCATGGCATCGGACACGGCGTCCGATCGAGTCGGCCTCAAGGATCGCGACTCGTGGCCCTGGTCGACTCGCCTAGTACCGGGAAGTTCCCGGGTCGGGAGAGGGTCGTGGCCGCACGGACAGCACTGAAGAGCAGCACCCGCACCGCCGCCGCAGGCGCCGCCAGCGAAACGGCAGCACCGGGAGGAGGCGCAACGCCCGACCAGGATCTGAAGACGTACGTGCTCGACACGTCCGTGCTGCTGTCGGATCCGCAGGCGTTCTTCCGCTTCGCGGAGCACTCCATCGTCCTGCCGGTCGCCGTGATCGGCGAACTGGAGGGCAAGCGCCACGATCCCGAGCTCGGCTATTTCGCCCGCCGTGCGCTGCGCCATCTCGACGAGCTGCGCATCGAGCACGGCCGGCTCGACTTCCCTGTGCCGATCGGCGACGGCGGCACGCTGCGTGTCGAGCTGAACAACTCCGACCAGACGGTGCTGCCCAGCGGCATCCGCCTCGGCGACAACGACAGCCGGATCCTCGCCGTCGCCATGCATCTCGTCCAGGACGGGCAGGACGTCACCGTCGTCTCCAAGGATCTCCCGATGCGCGTCAAGGCGGCCTCTCTCGGCATCAACGCCGAGGAGTATCTGGCCGAGCAGGCGGTGGATTCCGGCTGGACCGGGATCAGCTCGATCTCGCTCTCCGGTGACGAGATGAGCGACCTCTACGAGAGCGAGGTCGGCACCAGCGAGGAGGCGATCGGCCTGCCGGTCAACACCGGCCTCATCATCCACTCCGAGCGCGGATCCGCCCTCGGACGGGTCACGGGTGACGGGGAGTACGCGCTGGTCCGCGGCGACCGTGAGGTGTTCGGCCTGCACGGGCGCTCCGCCGAGCAGCGCATCGCCATCGACCTGCTGCTCGATCCGGACGTCGGCATCGTCTCGCTCGGCGGCCGGGCCGGCACCGGCAAGTCGGCCCTCGCCCTGTGCGCGGGCCTGGAAGCGGTGCTGGAGCGGCAGCAGCAGAAGAAGATCATCGTGTTCCGCCCGCTCTTCGCCGTCGGCGGCCAGGAGCTCGGCTACCTGCCCGGCGACAAGGACGAGAAGATGAGCCCCTGGGGCCAGGCGGTGTTCGACACCCTCGGATCCGTCGTCTCCGGCAACGTCATGGATGAGGTCGTCGAGCGCGGGATGCTCGAGGTGCTCCCGCTCACGCACATCCGGGGGCGTTCGCTGCACGACGCGTTCGTGATCGTGGACGAGGCGCAGTCGCTCGAGCGCAACGTGCTGCTCACGGTGCTGAGCCGGATGGGGCAGAACTCCCGGGTCGTGCTCACCCACGACGTGGGCCAGCGCGACAACCTGCGGGTGGGCCGCCACGACGGCATCGCCAGCGTGATCGAGACCCTGAAGGGGCACAGCCTCTTCGGCCACGTCACCCTGCAGCGCTCCGAGCGCTCGGCGATCGCCGCCCTCGTCACCGAGCTCCTGGAGGGCGCCGAGCTCAGCTGACCTGCCGCGGCCCACGACGGACGCGCGTTCATGCTCGCCTGGCCGACTTTGTCACGATCCGCCGATGAACGGACCGGATCCCTCGGCGGATCGTGACATCGCCGGCCGGGCGGGACATGTCGGCCCAAGCCGGAAACGACGGATGCCGCGCCCCGAGGGGACGCGGCATCCGTAAGGGCGGATCCGGGCTCAGCCGGCGTGCGTCATCGAGAGCAGGTCGAGCTTGGCGTCGAGCTGCTCGAGGGTGAGCTCGCCGCGCTCCACATAGCCGAGGTCGAGCACGGCGTCGCGGACGGTGATCCCCTTGGCGACGGCATGCTTGGCGATCTTGGCCGCGGCCTCGTAGCCGATGAGCTTGTTCAGCGGGGTCACGATCGACGGGCTCATGCCGGCGAACGCGGCGGCGCGCTCGACGTTGGCCTGCAGGCCGTTGACGGTCTTGTCGGCGAGCACGCGCACCGCGTTGGAGAGCAGGCGGATCGACTCGAGAAGCGCGGTGCCCATGACAGGGATCGCCACGTTCAGCTCGAAGGATCCGGAGGCGCCGGCCCAGGCGACGGTCGCGTCGTTGCCGATCACCCGTGCGCACACCATCAGGGTCGCCTCGGGGATGACCGGGTTGACCTTGCCGGGCATGATCGAGGAGCCCGGCTGCAGGTCGGGGATGTGCAGCTCGCCGAGACCCGTGTTCGGGCCCGAGCCCATCCAGCGCAGGTCGTTGTTGATCTTGGTCAGCGAGACCGCGATCGTGCGCAGCGCGCCGGACGCCTCGACGAGGCCGTCACGGTTGGCCTGCGCCTCGAAGTGGTCCTTGGCCTCGGTGATCGGCAGCTCGGTCTCGGCCGCGAGCAGCGCGATGACCTTCTGCGGGAAGCCGAGCGGGGTGTTGATGCCGGTGCCGACCGCGGTGCCGCCGAGGGGGACCTCGGCGACGCGGGGGAGAGCGGACTGCACGCGCTCGATGCCGAGGCGGATCTGGCGGGCGTAGCCGCCGAACTCCTGGCCGAGGGTGACGGGAGTGGCGTCCATGAGATGGGTGCGGCCCGACTTGACCGCGTCCTTCCACAGCTCCGCCTTGGCCTCCAGCGCGACGGCCAGGTGGTCGAGCGAGGGGATGAGCGTGTCGATGAGCGCCTGGGTGACGGCGATGTGCACCGAGGTCGGGAACACGTCGTTCGACGACTGCGAGGCGTTCACGTGATCGTTCGGATGCACGGTCGCGCCCAGGATCCGGGTCGCGAGAGTGGCGAGCACCTCGTTCATGTTCATGTTCGAGGACGTGCCGGATCCGGTCTGGTACGTGTCGACCGGGAACTCGCCGTCGTGCCGGCCCGCCGCGACCTCGTCCGCCGCCTGGGCGATCGCGTCGGCGATGGCGCCGTCGAGCGTACCGAGCTCCTTGTTGGCGAGCGCCGCGGCCTTCTTGATCCGGGCGAGGGCCGCGATCTGCGTCGACTCCAGGCCCTTGCCCGAGATCGGGAAGTTCTCCACGGCACGCTGCGTCTGCGCTCCGTACAGGGCGTTCACGGGCACGCGCACCTCGCCCATCGTGTCGTGCTCGATCCGGTACTGCAGCGGATTCTCGCCGCTCTGCTGGTGGTTGTCGGTCACTGCTGTTCCTCCAGATGTGACGGGGTGATGAGGGGGATGTTCAGGCGCGGGCGTCGCGCAGGCCCACGGTGACGACAGGCACGGCTGTGCCCTCGTTCAGGCGGTAGTTGGCGCCGACGATGCCGAGCTTGCCGTCGGCGACGGCCTGGGCGATCAGCTCCGAGGACTGCAGCAGGTCGTGCACGGTGTTGCGCAGATGCTCCTGCCCGACGAGTTCCGCGTCGATGTCGGCGGCGGTGGATCCGCCCTGCTCGGCGAGCACCTTGCGGGCCGCCGGCACGATCGGGGCGATCAGCTTCCAGATGTGCGGGGGGAGGGGCGCCGCATCGATCGCGGTGCCGTCGATGGCCGCCCGCACCGCACCGCAGCTGTCGTGGGCCAGCACCACGATGAGCGGCACGCCGAGGATCGCCACCGCGTACTCGAGGCTCGCGACGATCGACTCGCCGATGACCTGTCCGGCGTTGCGCACCACGAACAGGTCGCCGAGACCCTTGTCGAAGATGATCTCGGCGGCCAGCCGCGAATCGGAGCAGCCGAACAGCGTGGCCATCGGAGCCTGTCCGTCGACCAGCTGGTGGCGCTTGCCGACGTCCTGGTTCGGGTGCGCAGGGGTGCCGGCGACGAAGCGCTGATTCCCCTCGCTCATCAGCCGCCATGCCTCGTCGGGGGTGAGGGTGGTCGTGTCGGTCATCGTCCGCCCTCGAGTTCGTCGATCTGCGGGCTGATCTTCGCGACCAGCTCGGCGGTGCCCGCCTTGCCGAGGGCGCCGTAGACCAGGACGTAGTCCTTGCCGATCTGCGTGCCGAGCGCGTAGTCGATGTTCGCCGACCTGTCGGGGTTCGGGATCACGTACTCGTCCCATGTCCGCGTGCCGATCTTCAGGACGCCTTTGGACGCGGTGCCGTGCAGCGGGGTCGCGGCCCAGTTCGCGTCGGCGTCGAAGGCCTGGGCGATGTGCGCGTAGCCGCGGGCGTCGTCGGCTTGCGGGGCGATCGTGATGTCCCACACGGCGGGCTTGCCGTCGATCAGCACGGCCTTGTTCACGCGCCAGTTGTGGGGAGGCGTCGGCAGCAGCACCGGGCGGTCCAGCGCGTTCTGCGCATTCTTGGCGGCGGCCGGGAGGTCGACGGGGCCGGATCCGCTGAGGTCGCCGCGGGGCACGATGAGCACGATCAGCAGCACGACGCCGACGGTCGCGATGAGCGCGGCGATGAGGCCGCGGAACGTCTGGCTGGAGCGGTAGGCGGCGGAGGAGGCGGCCTTGCGGTCGGCGGTCTCCTGCGCGGTCTCGGGGCGGCCGAGCTCGGCGACGACCGGCGGCTGCTTCGGGCCGCGGCTCATCGCACGTCCCCCTCGGCCGCGGGGCGTGCGGCGTCCAGGCGGCGCTTGGCGCCCAGGAGCCATTCCTCGCATCGCGCGGCGAGCGCCTCGCCGCGCTCCCACAGGGTGAGGGACTGCTCCAGCGTCGGCGCGCCCTGCTCGAGCTCGGCGACGACCCGCACCAGTTCGTCCCTGGCCTGCTCGAAGCTGAGCGAGGCGGGATCGGCGACGGTCGGTGCAGCGTTCCCTGCAGAAGCGGACGGCTCGTTCGACACAGTCACCCACCCATCCTACCGGCGTGCGTCGGCGCCGTCGGCCGGTGGGTCGGCGGCCGTCAGTGCCGCTCTCGGGGCGGCCGTGCCGGGGGCGTCCGCATCGGGGGACTCGGCGATCTCGCCCTCCGACACGGCGCGCAGCGAGCCGCGGTCCACCGTGAGGGTGAGCACGGTGCCGGCCGGAGCGTCAGCGGCATCGCGCACGATCACTCCGTCGTGGCGGTGCGCGATCGCGTACCCGCGGGCCAGGGTCGCGGCCGGCGACAGGGCGCGCAGCGAGGCGCGCAGCTCGGCGGTGCGCCGGCTCGCTGCATCGACCGTGCGGCCGAGCGCATCGCGGGAGCGGGCCGCGAGCAGCCACACCTCCTGCGCGCGGCGCTCGACGAGCGGATCCGGATCCCGCAGCACGGGGCGCGAGCGCAGCTGCTCCAGCTGGGCGATGTCGTGCGCGATCCGCTGCGACACCCGGGTCGTGACACGGGCGCGCAGCTGCGCGACGAGGGCGCGCTGCTCGCCGACGTCGGGCACGACGCGCTTGGCGGCGTCGGTCGGGGTCGAGGCGCGCAGATCCGCCACGTCGTCCAGCAGCGGATGATCGTTCTCATGCCCGATCGCGCTGACCACGGGGGTCGCCGCGGCGGCGACCGCACGCACGAGGCGCTCGTCGCTGAAGCCGAGCAGGGTCTGCGGATCCCCGCCGCCGCGCGCGATCACGATGACGTCGACATCCGGATCCGCATCGAGCCTCTTGAGCGCGTCGAGCGTCTCGGGCACGCAGCGGTCGCCCTGCACCGCCGCATGCACCGTGCGGAAGCGCACCTGCGGCCAGCGCAGCTCCGCGTTGCGGTGCACGTCCTTCTCCGCGTCGGAGTTCTCGCCCGTGATGAGTCCGATCACATGCGGCAGGAACGGGAGCGGCTTCTTGCGAGAGGCGTCGAACAGTCCCTCCTGCCGCAGCTGCACGCGCAGTCGCTCGAGCCGCTCGAGCTGGTCGCCCAGCCCCACGTGCTTCATCGCCGACACGGTGAAGCTGAAGTCGCCGGCCTTGACGAAGTAGTCGGCCTTGACCGCGGCGACGACGTGATCGCCCACGGCGAGATCGGCGGGGATCCTGGCCCGCACGCTCGACCACACCCGGATCGAGATCTGGGCGTCGGAGCGGGTGTCCTTGAGGCGCGCGAAGACGTTGCCGGCGCGCACGTTCCAGCTGGTGATCTCGCCCTCGACCCAGACCGTGCCCCACTGCGCCACGAAATCGCGGATGGTCGCGTTCAGCCGGGCGATCGAGGTGGGGGCGTCCGCGGTCGACTCACGCGGGGAGACGGCGTCGGCCGGAGGGGTCTCGCCGGCGGCGGCTTCGAAGACGGTCATCGCATCCTGTCGATCGGGGCGGGTTCAGGATAACGCGGGCCCCCGACGCGGCTCGGACGGACTGGGACGCCGACGGGTCCCGCAGCGCCCCGGGGACCCGGCCGCCTGTCAGGCGTCGCCGGTAGAATCGGGGCGTGAGTTCACCCGTCGCGCTGCCCGTGCCGCAGATCCCTCGCCGCCGCCCCACGGCCGTGCGCGAGCCGCTCCAGGACCGTCCCGTCGACGGGCGCAAGCGCGTGCTGCTGGCCGCCCCGCGCGGCTACTGCGCCGGTGTCGACCGCGCCGTGGTCGCCGTCGAGAAGGCCCTGCAGCGCTACGGCGCCCCCGTCTACGTGCGCAAGCAGATCGTGCACAACATCCATGTGGTCACCGAGCTCGAGGCGCAGGGCGCGATCTTCGTCGACGAGGTGGACGAGATCCCCGAGGGCTCGCACGTCGTCTTCAGCGCCCACGGCGTCTCGCCGATGGTCGTCTCCGCCGCGGAGGACCGTCACCTCCATGCGATCGACGCGACCTGCCCGCTGGTGACGAAGGTGCACCGCGAGGCCGTGCGCTTCGCCCGCGACGACTTCGAGATCCTGCTCATCGGTCACGACGGGCATGAGGAGGTCGAGGGCACCGCCGGCGAGGCGCCGGACCATGTGACCGTGGTGAACTCCCCGGCCGAGGCCGACACCGTCGAGGTGCGCGACCCCGCCAAGGTGGTCTGGCTGTCGCAGACCACGCTCTCGGTGGACGAGACCATGGAGACCGTGAACCGGTTGCGCACCCGCTTCCCCGAGCTGCAGGATCCGCCGTCCGACGACATCTGCTACGCGACGCAGAACCGCCAGGTCGCGATCAAGAAGGTCGCCGCCGACGCGGATCTGGTGATCGTGGTCGGATCCGCCAACTCCTCCAACAGCGTGCGCCTCGTCGAGGTGGCGCGCGAGTACGGCGCGAAGGCCGCCTACCGCGTGGACTACGCCGACGAGGTGCAGCAGGAATGGCTGGACGGCGTCGCGACCGTGGGCGTGACCAGCGGCGCCTCGGTGCCCGAGGTGCTCGTGCAGGAAGTGCTGCAGGTGCTCGCCGAAGCCGGATACGGCGACGTCGAGGAGGTGCGCACGGCCGAGGAGGACCTGATGTTCTCGCTGCCGAAGGAGCTGCGCCAGGACATCTCCGGTCAGCGCGACGAGCGGGCGCTGGGCGGACGCAGCCGATGACCGATTCCGGTTCTGCGGAGCGGTCGCACCGGCCGGCCTTCGGCGAGTACGCGACGCCGGAGGAGCAGAGTCGGCGAGCGGGACGGCCGTTGCCGCCGCCCGTCGTGCATACGCCGCCGGCGGCGCCTCCCGTCGCACCCGTCGCTCCCGCAGCGGCCACGGAGGCGCGTGCCGCGCACCCCGTCGATCGGATGGCGTCGATCGCGCTGCTCGCCTACGGGCTGTGGAACGTGATCACGTCGCTCTTCACGTTCCTGAACCCGTCGTCCCTCATGGCGACGCTGCTGCAGGCGACCGGGGTCTCCGGCGTCTTCTCGAACAACGAGCTGGCCAAGGTCTGGGGGACCGTGTCCGGTGCCGTGCTGATCGCCGGCTGGGTCGCGACGGCCGCGTGGACCGTGCTGCGGCTGCGGCGCGGAAGGCTCACCTGGTGGGTGCCGGTGCTGGGCGGCGTCGTGTTCGTGACGCTGTCCGCGATCTGCATGATGGTGCCGTTCTTCTCGGATCCGGCCGTCGTCTCCCACCTGAGCGGGCAGCTGCAGAGATAGCGAGGTGAGACCCCCGATGAGCCGGCTCCCAGGGGAGCCGGCTCATCCTGTCCGGCGTGGTGCTCGCGGATCCGCGCGGCCGGTCCCGGCTCCTCGCCGCCGGCTCGGCGGGAGGTTCGGCTCGGCGGCGGAGAACGCGACGATACTGGGGGACATGACGCGTCCCGGATCCGCGCTCGTCGCCGGGGATCCGGGATCCTCCGGGATCCGGGATCCGGTGAACCTTCGGGGCCCCGACATCGTTTCTCGGTGAGGAGGCGACTGTGGACGACGACGACGAACGGCTGAGCGCGCTCTACGACGTGCACGCGGGGCCGATCCGCCGCTACGTCGTGCATCTGACCGGGAGCAGTGCCTCGGCGGACGACGTCGTGCAGGAGACGCTGCTGCGCGCCTGGCGCACGCCGCGCATCCTGGAGCAGGAGCCGTCGACCACGAGGGCATGGATGTTCACCGTCGCCCGGCACCTCGTCATCGACGAGGCGCGCAGCGCCCGGCGGCGCCATGAGCATCCGGTCGCGGAGATGCCCGAGCGCGCCGCCGGCGATGCGACGGACCGGCTGTTCGACGCGATCCTCATCAAGGACGCGCTGGCCGACCTCAGCCCCGAGCACCGCGCCGTGATCATCGCCGGGTACTACCGGGGGCGCAGCGTCGATGAGATCGCGACCGAGCTCGGGATCCCGGGCGGCACGGTGAAATCCAGGATGCACTACGGACTGCGGGCCCTGCGGCTCGCGCTGCAGGAGAGAGGGGTGATCCGGTGAGCGTCGATCCGGATCCGTTCGCGACGTGGGACGCCGCGTACGCGATGGGCGCGCTGTCCGCCGCGGACCGCGCCCGGTATGAGGCGCACCTGGCGGACTGCGCCGCCTGCCGGGCCGCCCTGGCCGCTCTCGTGCCCGCCGTGGGTCTGCTCTCGCGCCTGCACGCCGACGACGCGGCGCGCATCGGCGCGGACGATCCGGATCCAGCAGGGCTGACGCTGCTGTCGATCGCCCGTGCCCGACGTCGCCGCCGGCGGCGGGCACTGTGGGCCGGCGCCGGCATCGCCGCCGCGCTCGCCGTCGCGGTGCCCGTGTCGATCGTCGCCCTCACCCCTCGCCCTGCGATCTCCGTGGCGCTGGAGGGAGCCGCTGCGGTGCCGGTGAGCGCCACGGTCTCGCTGACTCCGGTCGCATGGGGGACGAAGATCGACATGTCCTGCCGCTACGCCGCGGGGGCGCCCGATGCCGGCTGGACGTACGTCCTCACCGTCGTCGGCGAGGACGGCACCACCACGGATCTGTCGACCTGGAAGGTCGATCCGGGCCGCACCGCGACGCTGTCGGCCGGCACCGCTCAGCAGCTGGCGGGCATCCGCACCGTCGAGATCCGCACCGCGGCGGGCAAGGTCGTGCTCCGCGGCGATGTCGACCACCGCTCGATGACCGGCTGAAACCCCCGGCGTTCCTGGATGCCGCTGCGGAGGTCGTCGGCCCCGCCGGACGCGACAGGAGCGCCGCCGGGACGGATCCCGACGACCCTCCTGGATGTCGCCGAGGCGGTCGGCTCTCGGACGGCGCCGGTGGTCAGCTCTTGGACTGGCCGTAGGAGCCGAGCTGACGGGTCGACTCGATGACGCGCTGCGCCATCGCGGTCTCGGCGACCTTGCCCCAGGCGCGGGGGTCGTAGACCTTCTTGTTGCCGACCTCGCCGTCGACCTTCAGGACGCCGTCGTAGTTGCCGAACATGTAGCCGGCGATCGAGCGGGTGAACGCGTACTGGGTGTCGGTGTCGATGTTCATCTTGACGACGCCGTTCGCGACCGCGAGGGCGATCTCGGCGTCGGTGGAACCGGATCCGCCGTGGAAGACGAGGTCGAGCGGCTTGGCGCCGGTGCCGTACTTCGCGGCGACCTGCTGCTGGATCTCGCCGAGCAGCTCGGGGCGCAGCTTCACGCCGCCCGGCTTGTACACGCCGTGCACGTTGCCGAAGGTGAGCGCCGCGATGTAGCGGCCCTGCTCGCCCAGGCCCAGGGCCTGCACGGCCTGGTCGACGTCGGCGAAGGTCGTGTAGAGCGCCTCGTTCGAGCCCTCGTGCGCGACGCCGTCCTCCTCGCCGCCGACGACGCCGATCTCGACCTCGAGGATCGCGTTGATCGCCTTCATGCGGGGGAGCAGGTCCTTGGCGATCTCGATGTTCTCCGCGAGCGGCACGGCCGAGCCGTCCCACATGTGCGACTGGAAGATGGGGTTGCGGCCCGCCTTGACCTCGTCCTCGGAGGCGGCGATGAGGGGCTCGACGAAACCGGCGAGGGCGTCCTTCGGGCAGTGGTCGGTGTGCAGCGCGACGGTGACGGGGTAGGACTTGGCGACCTCGGTGGCGAACTTCGCGAAGGCGAGGGCGCCGGTGGCGCGGGCCTTGACGGTCTGGCCGGCGAAGTAGTCGGCGCCGCCGGTGGTGACCTGGATGATGCCGTCGGATCCGGCCTCGGTGAGGCCCTGCAGCACGGCGTGGATGGTCTGCGAGCTGGAGACGTTGAAGGCCGGGTAGGCGAAGCCGCCTGCCTTGGCGCGGTCGAGCATCTCGGCGTACTGATCCGGGGTGGCAACGGGCATGGCTTCTCCTGTGCTGGATGACGGGGGTCGGTGCCACTCTAGCGCCGCAGGATCGGCGAATCAGAGCGCGTGACCGCGGGCACGGGAGGGTGGATCTTCGGCCTGGTAAAGAAGCGAAGATCTTTCGGTTTCCTCACGCGGAAATCTGCGGATCCGTAACCCGCCCGCCCCTACGCTGGGGGCATGGTGAGCCTCACAGCCGATCTCAGCCCCCTCCGCCCCGACCGCAACCTCGCACTGGAACTCGTCCGTGCGACGGAGGCCGCGGCGATCCGCGCCGTCCCGTTCATCGGACGAGGCGCGAAGGAGGCGGCGGACGGCGCCGCCGTCGACGCGATGCGGGCCTTCCTCGGCACCGTCGACTTCGACGGACGCGTGGTGATCGGCGAAGGTGAGAAGGACAACGCGCCGATGCTCTTCAACGGGGAGCACGTCGGCAGCGGATCCGGGACGGGCCCGCAGTGCGACATCGCGGTCGACCCGATCGACGGCACCTCGCTGACCGCGGCCGGCCGCCAGAACGCCCTGTCCGTGATCGCAGTCTCCGATCGCGGCACCATGCTCGACGCCTCCAGCGTCTTCTACATGGACAAGCTCGTCACCGGCCCCGCCGGTGTCGGCGTGGTCGACATCCGCTTCCCCGTCGCGGAGAACATCAAGCGCCTGGCCGGCGCCCTCGGCAAGCCCGTCGAGGAGATCGTGGTCTCGGTGCTGAACCGTCCGCGCCATGAGCAGCTCATCCAGGAGATCCGCGACGCCGGAGCGGGCACCCGCCTGATGAGCGACGGCGATGTCGCCGGCGGCATCAACGCCGCGCGTCACGGTGCGCGCACCGACATGTGCATCGGCGTCGGCGGCAGCCCCGAGGGCATCGTCACTGCGTGCGCGATCAAGGCCCTCGGCGGCCACATCCAGGGCCGGCTGTGGCCGCGCGACGACGACGAGCGCCAGCGAGGCATCGACGCGGGGCTCGACATGGACAAGGTCTACGAGGCCGACGACCTCGTGAGCGGCAACAACACGATCTTCGTCGCGACCGGTGTGACCGACGGTCAGCTCGTCGCCGGCGTTCGGCGTGAGGGCGACTACCTCTATACGGAGAGCGTCGTGCTGCGCAGCGCTTCCGGGACACTGCGCCGCATCGCCTCGGAGCATCTCGTCTCGAAGTGGCTCTGAGCCGCGCTGGCTCTCTGAGCAGGGATCGCCTCCGCGGATGAACGATCGCGTCCGATAACGACCTGGTCGCATTCCGTCCGATTCCCATGGCTCCTGGCACAATGGGGGAGGCGCCTTCGGCGTGCACAGCGCATTCGGCGCGATTCGGGACGCGGAGCAGGAAGGTGACGAGGATGGCTGCGGAGAACATCTACCGCCAGGAGACGGTCACCGACACCGGTTCGGTCAAGATCGTCGAGATGGATGCCGCTCGCCGTACCGACGTGCTCTTCCGCGTCCGCCGCGAAGAAGGCCACGAGATCAGCGCCTGGTGGATGATCGGAGCCTTCGTGCTCTTCTCCGGGGTGGTCGTGTTCCTGCTCAGCGGGGTTCCGGGGAGCGCCTGACCTCGTCCTGCACGGCCTGATCGTCGTGCTCGGCACGATCGCTCCGCCCGACCGGATCCGGATCGTTCAGGCGAGCGCGCAGTTCACCGAGGTCCGCGCGGATCCCGTCCGAATGGTCCTCCGTCGTGGAGCGGTCCTCACCAGCGGATGACACCAACTCGTCGGCGGTGAACCGTCGCGTGGCGCTGGTCAGGGGCGGCGGCGCGGCGAGCGCCCCCGCGTCCACGCCGGGGAAACGGCGTGCGGTCACCAGCACCCGGCTCTCCAGGGATCCGGCGAAGCGGTTGTAGCTGTCCACGGTGCGCTCGAGCGCGCGACGCAGATCGTCGGCGTGGCCCGCGAGCACGCCGAGCCGGTCGTACAGCTGGGTGCCGAGATCGAGCAGCACGGCGGCCTCGGCGGACAGCTCCTGCTGCTTCCAGGTGTAGGCGACCGTCTTCAACACGGCCCACAGATTCACCGGGGTGGCAAGGGCCACCCGCTTGCCGAACGCGTAGTCGAGCAGGGCCGGATCCTCGTCGAGCGCGGCCGACAGCAGCGACTCGCTGGGCAGGAAGCAGATCACGAACTCGGGGCTCACCTCGAGCCCGGACCAGTAGGCCTTCTTCGCGAGCGCGTCGACGTGCGCCCGCACCGCTTTGACATGCTGCTGCATGAGCGAGCGCCGCTGCGGGTCGTCGGATCCGAGCGCCCCGGCAGCGAGGAACGCGTCGAGCGGCGCCTTCGCATCGACCGCGATCGAGGCTCCGCCGGCGAGACGGATCACCATGTCGGGTCGGCCGTGGCCGGCATCGGAGCGGATCGTGGCCTGCAGGTCGAAGTCGACGTGCCGGGTGAGGCCGGCGGCCTCGACCACGCGGCGCAGCTGGGTCTCGCCCCACACGCCGCGCGCGGAGGTGGAACGCAGCGCGCCGGCCAGCGACTCGGTCGTGGAACGCAGCGCCTCCCCGTTCTCCTCGGTGCGTCGCAGCTGTTCGCTGAGCTGGCCGAACTGCGTCTGGCGCTCGCGCTCCAGCACGGTCACGGTCTGCTGCATGCGGTGCAGGCTCTCCCGCACGGGCGCGAGGGCGGTGAGTACGGCGTTCTCCTGGCGCACCCGCTCCGCCGCGTCGTGCTGCTCGCGGCGGGCGTGTTCGACGGCATCCCGATAGAGGTCGTGCTGACGGTCGCGATCCTCGCGCACGACGGAGAGTTCGGCGTCGACGCGGGCGAGATCGGCGGCGCCGCGACTGCGGCCGAGGAACCAGCCGACCGCGAGGCCGGCCGCGGCGGTGAGTGCGGCGATGAGCAGTGCGAGTGCGTCCATGCGTCCATCATGGGCGGGGCCACCGACATCGCCGGCGAGCCGCGGCCGCGCGCGGCCGGAACGGCGTCAGGCGGCGACGGGCACCTTCGCGGGCGCGGCGGGGGCCAGGGGGTCGCCGAGGCGCACGCCGACCGCTTCCGCCAGCTGCTGCACGGTCCCGGACGCGGTGCGCCGCGCCGCGTCGATCACGATCTGCGCGCAGGCTCGCGCGTCGGCCAGGGCGTCGTGGTGCGGGAACGCGCCGAAACCGGCGGCTGCCGCGGCGACCGGGAGCTTGTACGAGTCGAGGTCGTACACCTTGCGCGCCACGCTCAGGCTGCACAGCGACCGGTACGGCGGGCACTCGTCTCCGGTGGCCTCGCAGGCCCGGTGGATCACGTTCAGGTCGAAGCCCGCGTTGTGCGCGACGAGCACGTCGGCGCCGGCGAACGCGCAGAGCCGGTTGAGCTGCTCGCTCCAGCCGTCGGCGTCGGCGACCTCGTGCGGCTGGATGCCGTGGATCCGCACATTCCACTCCTGGAACGCGTCGTGCCCCGCCGGCGGCCGGATCAGCCATCCGGTCTGCGCGACGACGACGCCGTCCCGCACTCGGACCAGGCCCACCGCGCAGGCGGACGCCGGGGAGGAGTTCGCCGTCTCGAAGTCGATCGCGGTGAAGTCCAGGGCCACACATCCACCTTCCGTCGTGGACGGGACGGCGCTGCTCAGGCGCGCCGGGACGGACCGGATCCGGGCGTAGTGTCGAAGCATGGTCGAGCGCGCGACGAGCTTCGGATCCGAGACCGGCAGCTACGAGAAGGGGCGGCCGGAGTATCCCGCGGAGGCGGTGCGCTGGCTGTTCGAACCGCTCACGGAGGGCGGTCGCGCCGTCGTCGACATCGGAGCCGGCACCGGCAAGCTCACGCGCGCCGTGCTCGCCCTCGGCGGCACGAGCGTCGTGGCGGTGGATCCGGATCCGCAGATGCTCGACGCCCTGCGCGAGAAGACCCCCGGGGTCGAGGCCGTCACGGGCACGGCGGAGGCACTGCCGCTGACCGACGCGAGCGCCGACGCGGCCACCCTCGGCCAGGCCTGGCACTGGGTGGATCCTGTCGCGGCATCGGCCGAGATCGGGCGCATCGTTCGCTCCGGCGGCGTGCTCGGGCTCATCTGGAACGTGCGGGACGATCGCACCGAATGGGTGCGCCGGCTGACCGCGATCATGGGCGGCAGCGCGGCGGAGGAGATGATCGCCGACAACGCCGTGCGGGTCGCGGCGCCGTTCGGACCGCTGGAGGAGCGGCGCTGGGAGTGGACGCGGGAGATGACGCGGGCCGAGCTGCACGCGATGGCCGGCTCCCGCAGCATCATCATCACGTCGCCGCCGGAGGAGAAGGCGCGGATCGCCCGCGCCTTGGACGAGCTGTTCGACGAGCTGGGCCTGGTCGAGGGTGCGACGCTGTCGATGCCCTACGTGACGGCGGCCTATCGTGCGATCCGCGGATCCTGAGATCCGCGGATCCTGAGTCCCGTCCGCGGATCCTGAGCCGGCACCCGCCCCGGTAGACTCGTACGCCGTGGCTCTCACCATCGGAATCGTAGGACTGCCCAACGTCGGCAAGTCCACCCTCTTCAACGCCCTCACCAAGAACGACGTGCTCGCGGCGAACTACCCGTTCGCGACGATCGAGCCGAACGTCGGCGTGGTGAACCTGCCCGACGGGCGGCTGAACACGCTCGCCGAGCTCTTCGGCAGCGAGCGGATCCTGCCCGCGACGGTGTCGTTCGTCGACATCGCCGGCATCGTCCGCGGCGCGAGCGAGGGGGAGGGGCTGGGCAACCAGTTCCTCGCGAACATCCGCGAGGCCGACGCGATCGCGCAGGTCGTGCGCGGCTTCGCCGATGACGACGTGGTGCACGTCGACGGCGCGATCGACCCCAAGAACGACCTCGAGACGATCAACGCCGAGCTCATGCTCGCCGACCTGCAGACGCTGGAGAAGGCGATCGTGCGCATCGAGAAGGAGGTACGCGGCCGCAAGACCGACCCTTCGGTGCTCGATGCGGCGAAGGCGGCGAAGGATGCGCTCGAACACGGCCAGCTGCTCGCCACGAGTGGCCTCGATCTCGCCCCGATCAAGGAGCTGGGCCTGCTCACCTCGAAGCCGGTCATCTTCGTGTTCAACGTCGACGAGGCGGTGCTCACGGATGCCGACCGCAAGGCCGAGCTCGCGGAGCTCGTCGCCCCGGCGCAGGCGATATTCCTGGACGCGAAGATCGAGTCGGAGCTCATCGACTTGGATCCGGAGGACGCCGCGGAACTCCTCGCCTCCACCGGTCAGGACGAGTCGGGCCTCGACCAGCTCGCCCGCATCGGCTTCGACACCCTGGGGCTGCAGACCTACCTCACCGCCGGCCCGAAGGAGGCCCGCGCCTGGACGATCCACAAGGGCGACAAGGCCCCGCAGGCAGCCGGCGTGATCCACACCGACTTCGAGAAGGGCTTCATCAAGGCCGAGGTCATCTCGTTCGAGGATCTCGTCGCGACCGGATCCGTCGTCGAAGCCCGCTCGAAGGGCAAGGCGCGCCTCGAGGGCAAGGACTACGTCATGCAGGACGGCGACGTCGTGGAGTTCCGCTTCTCGAACTAGCCTTTGAGTCGCCACGCTCGACTTAGAGTCGAGCTTCGTCTGCCTCGGTCCCCGCGTTGTTCGGGTCGCCGAAGTCTTCGTCGAGGGTTTCGTCAATAAGCCCCCGAATACGCTGCTCGAGGATGACAGGTCGAGCGTGATCTTCACACAACCATCGACCATCGAATGCCCCGATCGCGAGCTGGCCGCATGGGCGTCCGAGGATTGGTACCTTGCATCGGTGAACGAGCTTCGGTCGAAGATGTTCGGGTGCGTTGTGCAGGTTGGAAGAGGGGCCACCGGGGAACGGGTGGTTGGGGCAGCGCCAGGAGTACCAGCCGCCTGTTTCAGCGCCGTCCAGATCTGGGCGGTGGACGCTCTTGGTTCGCCAACGTCGTACGACGAAGATGTCCTCGACGGGGTACCAGGTGTAGTTCTTCTGGCCGACACAGAACGAGCATCGATTCTCGTGCGGATGGCCCGTCTTGAGGGCGCGGTCCTCGATCTCTGAAAGCTTGTATGGAGTGTCGACAAGCATGTCTCGGTATTGCATCAGTAGCGTTCCAGCTGGTCTTGCACTCGTGCCCACTGTTCGAGGCATGCGGACGAAGCTCGATAGTGAACTTCGCGGCCACGGGGAGGGCTCAGCTTGTCGCCTCGCTTCGCGGTGAACGGTGCGAGAGTGGATGCCGGCATGTGGGCGTTGATCCAGCGGTAGAGCTGTGTGCGGAAGTTGGCGATGGTGCTCGCCTTCATGCCCGTCCATTTCTCCAGGTCGGCGATGCTGACCCACGCGCCCGCGGCGTCATTGGCGATGATCGCGTCCATGATCTTGCGGTAGTTCGCTGCCGTTGTTGTGCGGGCTCGGGCGAGAGCGACGATGGCGTCGTCCTCCCATAGTGGGTAGTCGGCGATTCCGTCAAAGGTTCCGACGGTGGGGCTGGAAGTGGTCGCTGGGCGGTCTGCGTCGATGAAGGCGGCGAACCGGCGCACCTCGTCAGCAATCTCGGCTCTCACGGGAACGTTCACGATCTGTGTCATGTTTCGAGCATAGACCGGAGCAATGCGTAAAGCAATGCTCCATCAGCCTCCAAGCCCTGCTCCAGGGCAAGCGGGCTCCACGACGGGGCTCGACCGTGGCGTCGATATGAATTCGTGACCGGTGTGGTCGACGACATTGCGTCTAGACCATGCAGGGTCTAGTCTTCTCATGTGGAGAGTTGACGTCGAGGTCATCGAGGACTGGCTCGATGACCTCGACCCAGACTCTTGGGAGCAGGTCATGGCGGCGATCGAGGTGTTGAGGGACCTCGGACCTCAGCTCGGCCGGCCGCTCGTGGACACGATCACGGCTTCCAGGCACAAGAACATGAAAGAGCTTCGACCCGGCTCGTCGGGACGGAGCGAGCTGCGGATCCTCTTCGTGTTCGATCCGGAACGCCGAGCGATCATGCTGGTCGCCGGGGACAAAGCCGGGAACTGGTCTCGATGGTACAAGAAGCACCTTCCCCTGGCGGATGACGTGTTCGACAGCCGCCTGCATCGACTGAGAGGAGAGTGATCGAGATGGCACTGGGCTACGACGAGTACGTTGCCAAGCGCGCCGCCGATGAGAGGACGCGGGCGCGAATCGACGCGCACAAAGAGCGGATGCTCGCCGAAGTGCGCGCTTATCGTCTGCGCGAGCTGCGCGAGCAGGCCGGCCTCACGCAGGCGCAACTCGCTGAACGCATCGGCGTCGGGCAGCGCCAGGTTTCGAAGATCGAGCACGGCGACCTCGAAAGCGCGAAAATCGGAACCATCCGCAGTTACCTCGAGGCCGTCGGCGGCGGGCTCGCCATCGAGTACGTCGTGGGGGATCAACGCGTGCAGGTCGCTTGAACCCCGTCGCGGATCGCTGATGGTTCTTTGAAACGGAACTCGGTGGAGTTCCGTTTCAACGTCTGATCGCTCATCTGTTTGCTCGTCGCCCCGGCGGCCGGGGCGACGGCGCGGCTGCTTCTTCTCACCGACCCGGTGATAGCGTGATATCATCATCATCGGGGAGGTGGTCGGGATGTCGAACGTTCTCATCAGGGGCATCAGCGAAGAAGCTGTCGCCCGCATCGATGCGGAGGCCGGGGCTCTCGGGCTGTCGCGGAACGAGTTCCTGCGCAGGAAGCTCGAGGGAGAGACGGTTGTCCGTCCTCGCATCGCCGTGACGCGGGAGGACTGGAAGCGGTCCGCGGATCTCTTTGCCGACCTGGACGATGCGGGCGTCATGGATGATGCATGGCGGTGACGAACTGGCTCATCGACAAGTCCGCGTACGTGCGGATGCAATCGGGTCGAGCCGCCGATATCGATGAATGGAATGCGCGGATCGAGCGTGGTCTGGTCCGGCTCTCGACGATCACGCGACTGGAGCTCGGGTTCTCGGCACGATCGGGAGAGGCGGGACGGTCCGCGTTCGGTCTCCCGCCGCTGTCGATGATGCCTGTCGAGCATCTGACGCCGGCGATGGAGGATCGTGCGTTCGAGGTGCAGATGCTCCTCGCCGACCGCGGGCAGCATCGTGCGCCGTCGATCCCGGATCTGCTGATTGCGGCCACCGCGGAGAGGGCTGGGCTGACCGTGCTCGCTGTCGACAAGGACTTCGATCTCATCGCCGAGATCACTGGTCAGCCGGTCGACACTCTCGTGCTGGCGTGAGTCCCTGGCACCGTTGCCTGATGTCTCTACGCGACTGAACTCGGTGGAGTTTCGGTTTAACGTCTATTCCGCATGATCAGATCGTTCGGAAGCAAGGAGACCGAACGACTGTGGCGTCGCGACCGGGTGCCGTCGATCGATCCACGGAGCCACTCGACAGCATTGCGGACACTGCGCCAGGTGGCAGCCGCTGAATCGCTGGAAGACCTCCGGCTCCCGCCAGGAAACCGGCTTGAAGCGCTGAAGGGCGATCGTGCCGGACGATACAGCATCAGGGTCGATGACCAGTGGCGGATCTGCTTCGTGTGGACCGACGCTGGAGCAGAGGAGGTGGAGATCGTTGACTACCACTGACAAGATCCCCCCGATTCACCCGGGCGAGGTTCTCATGGAGGACTTTATCAAGGGTTTTGGGATCACGCAGAACAAGGTCGCCGTCGCCATAGGAGTGCCGCCGCGGCGGATCAACGAGATCGTGCACGGCAAGCGTGGGATCTCGGCCGACACGGCGTTGCGACTCGAGCGCTACTTCGGCGTCTCGGCGCAGTTCTGGCTCAATCTGCAGACGCGGTACGAACTGGATCTCGCGGAGGATCGTGCTGCCGAGCAGATCACGGCGATCACTCCGCTGAAAGCGGCGTGATCGCCGCCGCCGCGTCTTTGCCGAACCCGTTGTTGTCGCGGCTTGTCGGCGATCGGGTCCCGCGTCAGCGCCCCTGACGCTTCTGGTAGGGCTTGGGCTGCCCCTTCACGACGGGCGCCCGCCCCTTGCCCTTCGACGCCCTGGCCTTGCCGCCGGACGGCGAGGTTGGCTTCGGTGGCGCGGGTGGCGCGGCGGCGATCTGCTCCCGCGCCTCGGCAAGCAGGAGAATGCCGGCCTTGGTCAGCCGGGTGTCGTCGCCGCGGGTGACGAGCGGATGCCCGACCTCCTCCTCGAGCTTGTCGATCGACGAGTACAACGCGGTGAGCGAGATCCCCAGCCTGCCCGCGGCGCGCGGGAAGTGCAGCTCCTCCGCGACGGCGACGAAGCGCCGAAGCTGGGTGATGTTCATGCAACGCGTCCTCTCCCGCACGGATCGCGGCCGCCCCCAGCGTACTAGCGGGCCCGGGCGACGTCGTGCTTCAGCACCTGCGGCCAGGTGTCCACGTCGACCGGGTCGCTCGCGATCGAGAGGGTCGCCCGGGGCAGCAGCGAGGCGAGCGTCTGCGCGGTGGAGAGCGGATGCCCGGGGTCTTCCGTCCACGCCAGGATCGTGGTCGGCACATCGATGCGTGCGATGTCGGCATGGGCCGGCAGGTCACTGAGCGCGGCACCGCGCAGCAGCGAGGGCAGCAGGGCGTCGGCGACATCGGGTACGGTCTCCGGCGCTCCCACGGTGGCCGGCGGCGGCGTCCCGCCGCGCTGTGCGGCGACCAGAGCATCGACGCCCTCGGATTGGACGAGAGCCGCGGCATCCCGATAGCTCCCCGCCTGTGCCGCTCGCGTCTCCCAGGCGGTGGGCGGCACCATGAGCGTGAGCCCGGCGAAGCGGTCCGGCTCTCGCGCCGCGGCATGCAGCAGCGTCGCCGCTCCCATGGACGGCCCGACCCCGTGCACCTGTTCGCCCGGAAACCAGCGATCCAGCAGCCGCAGCAGATCGTCGGCGAGGTTCGTCCAGGTGTAGTCCTCTGCGACCTTGCGACCGGTCGATCGGCCGTGGCCGCGTGCGTCATACCGCAGCAGCCGCGTTCCGCTCAGACCTCGGCCGAGGTCCAGATTCAGCACGCGATCCCTGGCCCGGCTCGAGGTCAGGCCGTGCAGCTGCACGACGGGATGCCCGCCCTCGTCGCTGAGCGCGACGGCGAGCTCGGCGCCGGTGACTTCGAAGGTGGGCATCGGGTTCCTTCCCCTCGTAGGGTCGCACGTCGGATCCGCGGAGGCGACGCTGATGTCAGGGTAGCGGGACGCTAGGGTACTGCCATGCGTCTGACCCACGTCACGCAGTTGCGTCTCCCGTTCGGCCGGCTCTGGGGGTACGACGTCAGCGCCTCCGAACTCGGTCCGCGCCTGCCCGTCTCCTTCGACCAGCGGATCCACGTCGGCCTCGGAGACCGACCGGGATCGTGGATGGCGATCTCGTTCCACCTGCCGCGTCCCGTGACGAAGGAAGCGCTCGCAGACGCATGGCTCGCGGTCATCGCACGTCACGGCACCCTGCGCACCGCATTCGCTCCGGGCGAGGACGGGCAGCCCCGGCTCCACGAGATCGCGATCGATCCCGGATCCTGGATCGAGCACGAGATCCTGCCGGGGCAAGCGGTGAACGACGCCGTGCGCGACGTGCTCGATGAGGCGTGTTCTCCGTACCGTCGGCCCTCGTACCGGCTGTGCGTCCTGGAGAACGCGGCGGGGATCACGGTCGTGATCGGTTCCGACCATGCGCACGTCGACATGTGGTCGATGCTCGTCATCGCTCGCGACCTCCTGTCGGCGCTGGACGCGGCGCGCGACGGCCGGGATCCCTGGGCCGCGCCCGTCGCCGCATTCGTCGAGCACACGCAGTCGCTGCTCGAACGCGATCCGGCGCCGGACGAGGTGCGTCGTCGATGGGCGGACATCATCGGCGACAGCGGCGGGGCGATGCCGCGGTTCCCCCTGCCCCTGGGCGCTCCCGAGCCCCAGCGCGAACGGGTCGAGGTGCGCGACGTACTCGATCCGGACGAGAGCGCGGCCTTCGCGGCGCAGGCTCGGGAAAGCGGCGTCTCGACGCTGGCCCTCGCCGTCGTCGCCATGACGGCGGTCACTCGCGCGCTCGCCGGCACGGCGCTGCGTGCGATCTTCCCGGTGCACAGCCGCTACGAGGACACCTGGCATGACTCGGTGGGCTGGTTCATCACCAACTCCGTGCTGGAATCGGCCGTCGCGGAGCCGCGCGAGGCGGCCGCGGCGGTCAAGGAGGCCGTGCAGCTGGGATCCTGGCCGCTCGCCGACGTGCTCGCGCCCTGGGGCGGCATGCCGGTCGCGCCGGGGATGTTCGCGATCTCCTGGCTCGATCTGCGCCGGCTGCCGGTGCGGATCGACTCGGTCGGGCTGGACGCGCAGTACGTCGGCGCGGCGATCGACACGGACGGCGTCATGCTCTGGTTCATCCTCGACGAGTCGGGACTGCACCTGCGCTGCCGGTACCCCGACACCGCGGAGGCGCGCGCCAACGTCGGTGAGTGGCTCGATCTGCTCGTGGCGCGGCTGCAGACGGAAGCGAAGACGTCGGTCCGAGGGCTGCTCCGGGTGGCGGGCCGCACGTACCGGATGAAACGGGCGGGGCGGGCAGACATCGAGGCGATCGCGGCATTGCTCGCCGATGACCCCTTCGGAGCGGAGCGTGAGGACGTCGAGCTCCGTCGGTACGAATCGGCGTACAACGCGGTCATGCGCGACCCCTCGAACTTCCTCGCGGCGGTGCGGGACGACGCCGGCCGCATCGTCGCGACGGTGCAGCTGACGGTCATCCCCGGGCTCTCCCGCGGGGGATCCACGCGGCTGCAGATCGAAGGTCTGCGCGTCGCACCGGTTGAGCGTTCGCAGGGCCTCGGCACGGCGATGCTGGAGTGGGCGCACGACTTCGGCCGGTCCCGCGGGGCCTCCCTCGCCCAGGTGACCACCGACGAAGCCCGGGACCGGGCTCGCGCCTTCTACACCGGGCTCGGCTATCGGACCGCGCACGTGGGACTGAAACGGCCGCTCGACTGAGGGGCGTGCCGGCGCCCGCGCTCAGGCGTACGCTGGCTGTGTCTTCCAGAGGAGGCACGGCCATGTCCGACACCGACGAGCGATCCGAATCCGCACACGTCCCGGAGCCGGGGGAACCGAGCATCCCCGAGCTCGAGGAGGACGAGAACATCGCGCCGCGCCCGGAGGAGGAGATCGCGGATCTGCTCCGCGCCGAGCCTGACGTGGACGACCACGTCAGCTGACCCGGCGGACCTCCTGCGGCCAGCCGCAGGCCTCGGCGATCCTTCCGGCCCAGACCTTCGCGGCGTCATCGCCTGCGACGTCGATGATCGTGAGGCCGCCGATGTACTGCTCGCCCGGGGCGAAGGGGCCGGAGGAGATCACCGTCGTTCCGCTGGTCGCGTCGGCGGTGAACGCTGCGCTCATGTCCTCGTGCACGCCTCCCGCGAAGACGAGGACTCCGGCGTCGCGCATGTCCGAGACGACGGCGTTGCAGAGCGCCCCGCGTCGGGCGAACCACTCGGTGCTGTGCTCGCCCACCCATTGCTGGTTGAAGTAGATGATGTACTGCGTCATCGTCGTCCCTCCCTGCGTCGCCGGTGTCGTCAGGCCCGTCCAGCGATCGTACGCCGCCGTCGGCGCTCGAGCGGGACTCGATACGATGGCTCGGTGACTACCGAGAACAACCGCATCTTCGACCCCGATGGCCGCGCGATCCCTTACGTCGACGAGATGTCGGAGGGCGACGGTCCGGTTCTGGTGCTGATCCCGGGCCGCGGCCTCGAGGGCGGCGCCCTCGGCTCGGTGGCGCACATCCTCGCCGGCGAGGGGATCCGGGTGCTGCGGATCGGCAGCCGCGCCGACGATGAGGCGACGCTCGAGGAGCGCGTGCAGGACGCGAGCGACGTCATGGATCACGTCGGCATCGGCGCCACCTGGATCGGCGGGCACGGCGTCGGTGGCACCGTCGCCCGCGCGCTCTCCGCGAAGCGCACCGATCGCGCTCTCGGCGTGCTGCTGCTGGGCGTCGAGGACGTCGACGTGCCGATCGCGCCCTCCGTGCCGATCCTCATCATCCAGGGATCCGAGGACGACGTGATGCCGCCGGCGAACGGCGAGCGGCTGCGTGCGTCCGCGGTGGAGCGCGCCAGCGTCGTGTCGATCGAGGGCGGCGGGCACCTGTTCCCCGTGAGCGATCCCGTCGACACGGCGTTCGCGATCGAGGACTACCTGGCCTGGGACTGATGATCACCTCCGACACGGCGAGGCTGGTCGTTCGCAGCGAGGCGCGGACGGTCGCGCAGATCAGCGGGCTCCTCGCTCTGACTCCGAGTAGCTTCGGCGACAGGGGCGACCTGACGCCGTCCGGGATCGCGGGACGGCAGTTCAAGCCCGAGTACCTCATCTACCAAGAGACCTTTTGGGCGTACGACTGCGATGTCGAACCAGGCGATGATCGGACCGGTCTCGCGAGTCTTGCCTCGCTCGTCGATCTGTTGCAGCCGCGCGTCGAAGCTCTTGCGGCTCTCCGGGAGACGGGTGAGACGACGATCTGGTGGGGAGGATTCTCCGACAGCACGCAGGGCGGGTTCGTGATGACAGCGGCACTGCAGCATGACCTTGCGCTGTTGGGCTGCGACCTCTTCGGCACGACGTATCTGAATGAGGATGACGCGGAACCGGGTGCCTGATATCTCTTGTCCAGGCGATGGCACCGTGAGCTGACGGCTCCGTCTCGGGTGCGAGGATGGATCCATGTCCGAAGCCCCGGAGACACCGGACCGCACCGTCCTGCTCGTGATCGACATGCAGGCGGGCGTCATGCCCGGCTGCTTCGACGAGCACGGGGTGCTGTCGCGGACGGACGTGCTCGTGCGCCGGGCACGCGACGAAGGGGTTCCCGTGGTGTGGGTGCACCACGACCCCGTCGGCGTGGGCACGCCGGACTGGGAGCTGGCGGCGCCGCTCGCCCGCGCCGAGGGGGAGGCCCTCGTGCGCAAGAGCTACCGCGACGCCTTCGCGGAGACCGATCTGCGGACGGTGCTCGACGGATACGGCGCGACCCGTCTCGTTGTCGCCGGCGCGCAGTCCGACTTCTGCGTGCGCACCACGACGCAGCGTGCGGCCGCGGAAGGCTACGACGTCACGCTCGTGCGCGACGCGCACACCACGGTCGACGCGACCGTCGACGGCGTCCGGATCTCCGGCGAGCAGATCGTCGCCCATACCAACATGTACTTCGCAGGCCTGCGCTACCCGGGGCAGGCGTTCGACGTCGCACGGCACGACGAGGTCGCGTTCGCCTGACCGTCGAGTGGCGCCGATGTCCGACCCGTCCTCGACGAGCGGATCCGCGGGTTGCGTCCTCGCTGCCGTCGACATCGGAGGTCCGCACGCTCATCGGAGGTCCGCACGCTCAACGATGCACGATCGGCGGGCCGGTGCCTCAGCCGACAAACGGCCTGCACAATCAGGGCTCTTTCCGAGTTTCGCACCGATCTCGCGTTCTGCGCGCCGGCGTCCGGGCCAGCCGCGCATCCTTGACGCATGGGAATCAGATACTACGCATACGCTTTCGCGCCGGAGCACACCGAGGAAGCGCTGCGCGACCCACGCGCTTTTCTCTCCGCCGACCCGCTCGCCGATGCGTGGGGGATGGAGCCGGGAGCAGCGGTGAGCGTTGCGACGTTCCAGCAGACGAGCCCTGCGGAGGACATGCTGTACCTCGACAAGGCGTGGTCGGGGCTGCAGCAGTTGTTCGGGCCGTCCCAGGCCGGCGAGCCCGCACGGCCCGGTTACCGGATGTTCGAGGGGCAGGTCGCCATGAGGGGCGACTTTGGATGGGAACCTTGGATCCGGTGTCTCGCGCCCGACGAGATAGGGGCCATCGCCCGCGACCTCCAGAGTTTCAACGACGAAGAGCTCGAGGGCCGGATCCGCGGCGACGAAGTCGGCGCTCACGACACAGACCGCGAGATCGAGTATCAGCGACAATTCCTCGATCGCGCTCGCGCGTTCGTGGAGGCGCTCGAGCGAGAGGGGCGGGGGATGGTCTACATGATCGGGTGAGAGCGGCTCGTGGACGCGTACGAACGTCGGAAGCGGATGGAGGCGTTCGGTCGCGCATTCAGCGCTGCTGATCGCGGCTACTGGGATGAATTCCACGAGTGGGACATCTCATTGGCAGACCGATGACATGAACACGCTGCGAAGGGGCGATGTCGTCTGGGCCGACCTGGATCCGACGCGTGGACGAGAGCACTCCGGTCGTCGTCCGGTCTTGGTCATCTCGAGCGATCTGTTCCTGGAGCAAGCGGACACCCTCGCGATCGTCCTGCCGGCGTCGAGCACCGACCGGGGGTGGCCGAACCATGTGCGCTTGCGCGGGCCTGCGTTGACTTCGCAGCGAGCCGCCTTTGCGCTGACCGAGCAGCCTCGCGCGATCACCCGGGATCGGATCGGAGGCGCTCTCGGCCATGTCGATGTTGACACGATGCGCGAGGTGGACCTCTGGCTCCGAGACTTTCTGGGTCTGCCCTGACCGCCACGGCGTACGGATGTCCGACCCCGGTGCGAGGATGGGCCCATGCCCGAGTCTCCGGAGGTGCAGGCGCTGGTCGAATTCCTCGACGAGCGGATCCGCGGTCGTGCGATCACCGACCTCGACGTCGGCGAGTTCCGCATCATCAAGACGCGGAATCGGCCGCCGGGCTCGTTGATCGGCGCACGGATCCGGAGCCTGCAGCGCTTCGGCAAACATGTGGGCTTCGACACCGACGCGGGGTGGCTGATGATCGGGTTCGGGCGCAACGGCTGGATCCGCTGGCAGGCGCCCGACGCCCCGCAGAGCGACGAGCCCGTCCCCGAGGTCGCGCGGATCGTGCTCGACGACGGTGCCGCGATGCAGGTCGTGGACCTGGGCGACTTCCTCGCGGTGACCGCGTCGGTCGTCGATGCTCCGACGGATGTCTCGGGCATCGCCGCGCTCGGTCCGGATCCGCTCGCCGCGGACTTCGACCGCGACGCGTTCGAACGCGCCCTCGGCACCCGGCGGAAGCAGATCAAGGCGCTCCTGCAGGAGCAGACGTCGCTCGCCGGCATCGGCAACGCCTACTCCGACGAGATCCTGCATCGGGCGCGGATCGCTCCCACGGTGCATGCCGCGGTGCTCGACGACGCGGAGCGGGAACGCCTCTTCCACGCCACGGTCGACGTGCTGCGGGGCTCTCTGGCGGATCGTCGGGGTCTGCCACCCGACCGGCTCAAGCAGGCGAAGGTCGCGGCGATGGCCGTGCACGGGCGCGGCGGACAGGCCTGCCCGGTCTGCGGCACCACGATCGTCGACCATGTGTTCGGCGGCGCGTCCGCACAGCTCTGCCCGCACTGCCAGCCCGAGCGCTCCACAGCGTGACGCGGCATGCGGGTTAGCATTCCGGAGTGAGTCCGCTTCCTCTGCGCCATCGGTGGCGCGTGCGATCGGTCGTCGCCATCCTGGTCGGGATCGCGGTCGGATTCGTCGTCACCCCGTTCCTCGGCCTGGCCGCAGGGCTTCTCGCAGCCTGGGGCGCGCTCGCCCTCGTCAGCACCGTGTGGATCCTGCTCGTCGTGTGGCCGATGAACGCCGCGCAGACGCGCTCGCACGCCACCGAAGAGGATCCCGGGCGGCGCATCGCGCGGGTGGTCGCAGTCATCGGGAGCTTCGTGAGCATCGCGGCCGTGCTGGTCGTCGTGCTGCAGGCTCGGCACGCGGAGGGCTGGACCCAGTTCGCGCTCGCGGGGAGCGCCGTGCTCAGCGTCGTCGCCTCGTGGGGCCTCATCCAGGCCGACTACATGCTCCGGTACGCGAAGCTCTACTACGACGGATCCGGCGGGATCGTCTTCAATCAGAAAGAGGATCCGGAGTACACCGACTTCATCTACTTCTCGGTCGGGCTCGGGATGACGTATCAGGTGGCGGACACCAACGTCACCCGCAACGCGATCCGGCGGATCGTGATCGCACAGACCACGATCGCCTACGTCTTCGGCGCGTTGATCCTCGGCACCATCATCAACCTGGTCACAGGCCTGGGCTGACCTCGGGGAGCTCCTCGCACAGCCGCGGCTCGGTGCGCCGCTCGACGAACCCGAGCGTCACCGGCATGCCGGTCGCCGGGCGATGCGGTAGAAGCCGCTCGTCCAGGCGATCGTTCCGTCCATCGGCGAGCGCGAGCACGAGGCACTCCTTCCTGTCGCGGACATGCCGAGGTCACGGCATGTCCGGGCCACGATTCCCTTTGGGACAGAGCTCTCAACCGCTGTGCGGCGATTCGGCCCGATTCGGAGGGTCTTCCCACCGGGGAGCGCGCGGGCGGCGCTGGGCTCACGCGGCGGCGGTTCGGAGCGCCGCCGCCGTCGCCGGATCCAGCCCCGGCACCTCGTCCGTCGGCACCGCGAGGGCCAGCAGGGCGCGGCTGAAGCAGTTGCGGGCCGCGGCGGCCAACGTGATGTCGACGATCTGACGGTCGTCGTAGCCGGCGTCCCGCAGCGCCTGCGTGTCAGCATCGGTCATCGCGCGAGGATCCGTGGAGAGCGCCTCGGCGTAGCGGATCACGGCCTGTTCGGCAGAGGTGAACCCGCTGTCGTCTCCGCGCGCGAACGCGGCGAGTCCGTCGTCGCTGAGCATCTCGGCCCGCAAGGACTTGCGCCCGTGCGCGAGCAGGCAGTGCGGGGATCCGATCGCGCGGGCCGCGCCGAGCGTCGCCGCCTCGTACACGCGCACGCCGATGGACGGAACGATCGCCCGGATGAGCGCCATGAAGGCCTCGTGCGCCTCAGGGTTCACCGCCATCGCCCGGGTGTACGCGAAGACGAAGCCCGCGTCCGCGATGTCCTCGGCGTACATGTCGGCGGCATGTCCTTCGACGGTCTCGGCCGGGGGAGTGCTGATGATCATGGGAAGTTCCTTCGCGTCCGCGTCGGGGCGTCCTCGTAGGCGGCGAACCCCAGCGCACGAGCGAAGACTACGCCCGGTGCGCGTCCGGCGACATGGGGCGAACGCCTCAACGGCGCCCGTCGCCGCGCACGGGCGTAGCATCGAGGGATGACCACCGCAGCCGAATCCGAGCAGCAGACCTCCGCGGACGCCGAGCGCCCGACGAACGGTGTTGCTCCAGGCGACGTCGCGGGCGGTGCTCTGGGTGGCCTGGCGCTGTTCCCGGGCCTCGACGCCGCCGACGCCGGCCTGTGCATCGACGGCTTCTGCCGCCTCCCCGGCGCCAAGGCCTGACGGCCCCGCCCCGCCGCTCGCGTCCGGGCCCCGGTCGACGCTCCCTCCCAGGGTCGTCCCTGTGTTCGCGCCGCCCCCTGTCAGGGTGCCCCCACATCAGGGTCGTCCCTGTGAACGGAGCCTATGGCGTGCGTTCCTGGGGACGACTCGGGTTTGTGGTGCCGCATGTTTCGGGTCGTCCCTGTGAGCGGAGCCTATGGCGTGCGTTCCTGGGGACGACTCGGGGTAGTGGGTTCGACAGATCCCGGCGGATCCGAACGTGACCATGTCAGGCGGCGCGGGGAACGCCGAGCATCCGCAGGTCGCGGGCGATGCTCCCTGGGGTGTCGCGGAGCTCTCGTGCGGTGCAGCGGATCTGCACGCGGTCGTGGGCGGCGAGTGCTCGCTGGCGGGCGAGGTCGTCCTCCCAGTGCTGGACGTCCATGTGGAACGCTCCGTCGATCTCCAGAACCAGCGTTCGCCCGTCGGGCAGCTGCCATTCGCAGTCGGTGAACCGGATCCGACCGTGCGCATCCCGACGCTTGGTCTGCTGCCGGGGTGCACAGAGGCCGTGATCGCGACACATCCGCAGCACGTCGAGCTCAGCGACGGACTGGGATCCGTCTGCGATCTCGGCCAGCGTCTGACGGAACATCGGCGCCCACCGCAGGGGCCGCATGCGATCGACCCATTCGCGCAGCAGCGCCGGGGTTGTGAGCCCCTGCTGTACGGCCGCCGCCACGACTCCTTCTGCCGTGCGCGTCGACGGCTGATACGCCGCGAAGTGGAGCACGGCGGGCTCGAACCTGCAGACGGGTAGGTCGAAGTCAGGTCGTCTCATCGTTTCCAGCGGCCGCCGGGTCTCGACGAAGCGAATCCCTTCCAACGGCGGTCCAAGCTCACGGCCTTGCGGAACCAGCACGGTGACCTCTTCGCGATGCCAGTTGCGTAATCCGCCGAGTTCCGTCGCGGTGAGGTCGCCGATGAGCGAGGCCCCGCCCGCGTGCAGGACCCCGAGCTGCATGAGCTGCGCACGGGTGAGTTCGCCGGTCGTCGTGCCGATGACGAGTGACGATCGCGCGACCCATCGATCCGTCGAGATCCGATGTCGGATCATGCCTCGGCTCACCCCGAGCGCGTGCAGCTGAGCCCGGGTGATCAGCCCATGTTGTGCGTGTGCGACTTCGCGCCATCCCATGTCACGCAGAGTGCCGCATGGAGGCGAGTCGCCGCGGAAACTATCCACAGCCGCCGAGTCGTCCCTGTCAGCGGAGCCTATGGCGTGCGCTCACGGGGACGACTCGGAACACGGCACCCCGTCCGCGCTCTGCGGCGCAAGACACGCTGCCCCAGCCGCCGAGTCGTCCCTGCCAGCGGAGCCTATGGCGTGCGCTCACGGGGACGACTCGGAACACGGCACCCCGTCCGCGCTCTGCGGCGCAAGACACGCCGCCCCCGTCGCCGAGTCGTCCCTGTCAGCGGTGCCTATGGCGTGCGCTCGTGGGGACGACTCGGAATGGGAGAGAGCCCCCGGGGGTCAGTGCATCGCGGGGGCGGCGTCGGACCGGGATCCGTCGTGCGGCTGGTCCTCGGGCTTGCGGATGATGAAGGCCCCCAGGATCGTCACGGTCGCGATGACCGCGCCGATCACGAACGTGCTGCGCGAACCGGCTGCGACCGCCGCGGGCACCTCGGTGCCGCCGTTCGCGTTCACGATGAGGGTGAACACCGCGATCATCACGGCGATGCCCGCCGCGCCCGCGACCTGCTGCACCGTTCCGATGACCGCACTGCCGTAGGAGTAGAACTTCGGCGTCAGCGAGGCCAGCGACGCGGTGAACAGCGGCGTGAACGAGAGCGCGAGCCCGATCGACAGCAGCGTCTGCGCGACGAGCACGATCCACACCGGCGTGGTGGTGGCGAGCGTCGTGTAGAACCACAGCGTGGCGGCGGTGAGGATCGAGCCGGGGACCAGCAGGAGCTTCGTGCCCCGGGCGTCGTAGATCCGCCCGATGACCGGTCCGAGCAGGCCCATCGCGAGCGCGCCGGGCAGCAGCACCAGCCCCGCTTCGGTCGTCTCCAGACCGAGCGCCTTCTGCAGGAACAGCGGGATCACCGTGAGCGTGCCGAAGAACGCGAGGGACAGCAGGAACATCTGCACCATGGAGAGGGTGAAGTCGCGCGAGGCGAACACCCGCAGATCGAGCAGGGCGTCGTCCTTGCGCTGCAGGATCACCTGGCGCCAGAGGAACGCGACCAGCCCTACCACTCCCGCGACCAGCGAGATCACCAGCGGAGCGGCGTCTCCGCCTCCGCCGGCGAGGGCGCCGATCTGGCTGAGACCGAACACGAGACCGCCGAAGCCGAATGCGCTCAGCACGATCGACAGCACATCGAGCGGCGCGTCCGTGCGCTCGCCGACGTTGGTCAGCCAGCGCCAGCCGATGAACATCGCGACCAGCGCGATCGGCAGCACGACCACGAAGATCGCGCGCCAGCTGAAGTGATCGAGCAGGAAGCCGGAGAGCGTGGGACCGATCGCGGGCGCGAGCGAGATGACGATGCTGACGCGCCCCATCATCCGGCCGCGGCTCGCGGCGGGGACCAGGTTCATCAGTGTCGTCATGAGCAGCGGCATCATGATCGCGGTGCCCGAGGCCTGCACGACGCGCGCGATGAGCAGCACGGTGAAGCCCGGCGCGAGCGCGGCGATCAGCGTGCCCGCCGAGAACAGCGCGAGCGCACCGAGGAACATCTGCCGGGTCGTGAACCGCTGCAGCAGGAAGCCTGTCGTCGGGATCACCACGGCCATCGTCAGCATGAACGCGCTCGTCACCCACTGCGCGTCGAGCGGGGTGATGTGCAGATCGTCGATGAGGTGCGGGATCGCCATGCTCATCGTGGTCTCGTTGAGGATCGCCACGAAGGCGGCGGCGAGGAGCACCCAGATGACCGCCATGTCTCGGCGGGGGATGAGAGAGGATCCCGTGCGGGTCGGCACGGATCCGGTATCGATGGCGGACATATGTTTCCTCCGGCTCGGCGGGGGCGAAAAAAAGGGGGATGAGCTGCACAGAACTGCGAGCGACTTTCAGCGTAACCACAGGGTCGGACATTCCATTCCCGGCAGCCGGCGCTGTTCCCGCGGCACTGCTCCCGGCGGCGCTGTTCCCGCGGCGCTGCTGCCCCGGCACTGCTCCCGGCGACGTTGCGCCCTGAGCGGACGCGTTCGGCGGCGGCGCCGCAACGTCGGCGCGAGGATCTACGCTGGCGAGGTGCCGAAGGTGCAGGCGACCGACGGCGGGCAGGGGTGAGCAGTGAGCATGATGGCCAGGACGGGTGGCGGAATGCGCGGTATGCGGCCGGTCGACGAGGAGTCCCAGCGCAGGCAGAACGCCGACGCGCCCCGGATCCCCGACCTGGGGCGCAGAGTGGTCGGGCTGTTCCGGCCGTACCGGAACCGGATCCTGATGACGGTCCTGCTCGTCATCGTCGGCGCGGCTCTCGGCGTCATCCCGCCGCTCCTGGTGCAGAAGGTCTTCGACGACGCGCTGTTCCCGCGCGGCGGCGGCGAACCGCGACTCGCGCTGCTGGTGGTTCTGGTCGTCTCGATGATCGGCCTCTACCTGCTCTCCTCCGGGGTCGGCGTCGTTCAGACCTGGCTCACCTCCACGGTCGGCAACAGCGTCACGGGCGACCTGCGCGTGCGCCTGTTCGAGCACCTGCAGGCGATGGAGCTGGGTTTCTTCACGCGCACCAAGACGGGCGTCATCCAGTCCCGCCTGCAGAACGACGTCGGCGGGGTCTCCGGCGTGCTCACCAGCACCGTCACGAGCATCCTCGGCAACACGGTCACCGTGATCGCGTCGCTCGTCGCGATGATCCTGCTGGACTGGCGGCTGACCATCATCGCGGTGTGCATCATGCCGATCCTGGTGGTCGTGCAGCGCCGGGTCGGGCAGGTCCGCGCGCGGATCGCCGGACAGACGCAGGAATCGCTGTCCGAGCTCACCGCCATCACGCAGGAGACGCTGAGCGTGTCCGGGATCCTGCTGTCGAAGTCGTTCAACCGGCAGCGCTCCGAGTCGGCCCGCTATCAGGCGCAGAACCGCACGCAGATCCGCCTGCAGGTGCGCACCGCGATGAGCGGCCAGGGCTTCTTCGCCGTGGTGTCGGTGCTGATGTCGAGCGTGCCGGCGATCATCTACCTGGTGGCCGGGTTCCTCGTCGCCGGGGGGACCGGATCCATCACGGCCGGCGCCATCGTGGCCTTCACCACCGTGCAAGCACGCCTGCTCATGCCGCTGATCGGCCTCATGCGGGTCGCGCTGGACGTGCAGACCTCGCAGGCCCTGTTCGCCCGCATCTTCGAGTACCTCGACCTGGTGCCGCAGATCCAGGACGCGCCGGATGCGCAGTCCGCCTCCGCCGCTCCGGGACCGCGCGGACGGCTCGAGTTCCGTGATGTGCGCTTCCGCTACCCGGATTCGTCGCCCGCCGCGCGCGACACCCTGCAGGGGGTCTCGTTCACCGCGGAGCCGGGGCAGCACATCGCCTTCGTCGGGCCTTCCGGGGCGGGCAAGACGACGATCCTCTATCTCGCGCCGCGGCTCTACGAGGCGACCGGGGGAGCGGTGCTCTTCGACGGCGCCGACGTGCGCGCGCTCACGCAGGAATCGATCATCGACGAGATCGGGATCGTGTCGCAGGAGACGTATCTGTTCCATGCCACGATCCGGGAGAACCTGGTCTACGCCAAGCCGGATGCGACCGACGAGGAGCTCGTCGCGGCGTGCACGGCCGCGAACATCCATCATGTGATCGCCGGGTTCGAGGACGGCTACGACACGGTGGTGGGGGAGCGCGGCTACCGCCTCTCGGGCGGCGAGAAGCAGCGCATCGCGATCGCGCGGGTGCTGCTGAAGGATCCGCCGGTGCTGCTGCTGGACGAGGCCACCTCCGCGCTCGACACGGTGTCGGAGCGGGTGGTGCAGGAGGCGCTGGACGAGGCGGCGAAGGGCCGCACCACGCTCACGATCGCGCACCGGCTGTCGACCGTGATCGGCGCGGACGTCATCCACGTGGTCGAGGCCGGGAGGATCGTCGAGTCCGGAACGCATGCCGAGCTGATCGCGCAGGGCGGGCTGTACGCCGACCTCGCGGTGCAGCAGGCGGTGCACTGAGCGAGCGCTGCGAGTCGAAGTGTCGTCACAGCTCAGACAGACACCGACGTCCGCTCGGCCTGACCGCCGCGCCCGGCCGGCGGCCGGCCGGTGCGGCACTCAGTGCGCGCTCATCCCGCCGTCCACGAAGAGCGAGTGCCCCGTGACGTAGGAGGATCCGGCGCCCGCGAGGAACACGGCGGCGCCGGCGAAGTCGGACGGCAGCCCGTTGCGGCCGATCATGGTGCGGGCGGCGAGCGCCGCGATCTGCACCGGATCCTCCTGGAGGCGGGCGTTGAGCGGTGTCAGCACGAACCCCGGCACCAAGGTGTTGCTGGTGACGCCCGTCCCGCCCCACGCCTCCGCCTCGGAGCGCATCAGGGACTCGATCGCGCCCTTCGAGACGCCGTAGACGCCGCTGCCGACGAAGGCGCGGTGCGCCTGCTGCGAGCTGATGTGGATGAGGCGGCCGTAGCCGCGTTCGGCCATGCCGCCGGCGTAGCGCTGGCCGAGCAGGAACGGGGCGAGCGTGTTCACGGTCATCGTGGCGTCCCAGTCGGCCTCGGTGATGTCCGCGAAGGCGGGGCGGATGTTGATCCCGGCCGAGTTCACGAGGATGTCGGGCTCGCCGAAGGGGCGCGCCGCCGCGTCCGCCGCTGCGAGGATGCCGGCGCGCGTGCCGAGGTCGCCGACGACGCCGGCGGTGCGGCAGCCCGCGTCGGTGAGCTCGCGCACGGTCTCGTCGATCCGATCGGCGCCACGCGCGAGGATCACGGTGGCGGCGCCCGCGCGGGCGAGTGCGGTCGCGATGCCGCGGCCGATGCCCGAGCTGCCGCCGGTGACGACGGCGGTGCGGCCGTCGAGGGAGAACAGGTCGGAGAGATAGTCGTTCATGACGGTCCTGATTCTGGATGAGCGGCGCACGCGGGGTCGCCGGCCGTCCGGGAAGATGCCGCGGCTACCAGCGCAGCGCGGCGGCGAGGGTGGGGTCCACGCGGGCGTCGGCGAACTCGGGGAGTGCCTCGAGGTCGTCCACGAACGCTCGCACCGCCGCGGGATACGCGGAGTCGGTGTGGGTGCCGGCGATCTCCTGGAGCGGCGGCAGATCCATCGCGAGGATGAGGTCGAGCCTAGCGACCACGGCGTCATGCGCGCCCGCCTGTTGCAGCACGTCGATGCCTCCGCGCAGCGCGGCGAGGTAGTCGCGGAGCACCCGGAGCCGGTGCTTGCCCTGCGTGATGGAGGATCCGTTCTCCCGCAGCCGCCATCGCGCAACCACATCGGGGATGACGTCGAAGGCGTGCGCGGTCGTGTACATGCGCTGCGCCACGATCTGATCCTCGTAGGCGACGCCCTCCGGGAAGCGGAGATCGTGCCAGAACGCGGTGCGGCTCACCTTCGACCAGGCCACGATGTTCGCCGACGCGGCGGGGTGCGCGAAGATCGTGGTTCCGAGGCGCTCCGGATCCGTCGCCGCCGAGACCCACGGCTGCACGCGCCCCGGCGCGTAGGCCCGGCCGTCCCAGCGGGAGCGCACATAGGCGCCCGCCACGAAGTCGCTCCCGGTCGCGGCGAGCGTGCCGGTCATCCGCTCCAGCGCGGTCGGGGTCAGCTCGTCGTCGCCGTCGAGGAAGCCGAGGTACTCGGTGTCGACGAGGTCGAGCGCGGCGTTGCGGGCGCCGCCGAGTCCACGGGCCTCCGTGTGACGCAGGACGGTGAAGCGCGGATCCGCGTCCGCCGCGGCCTGGAAGATCTGCCCGGTGTCGTCGCGGGATCCGTCATCGACGAGGATCGCCCGCCAGGAGGACGTCGTCTGTGCGCGCAGCGAGTCGAGGGCGGCAGGAGCGAAGGCGGCGATGTCGCGACCGGGCACGATCACGGTCACGAGCGGGGCGGGCACAGGGAAAGTCTAGGAGGGCCGGCGGATGCCGGGGCGGATGGGTCCTTCGTCTCGCTGCGCTCGCTCAGGAACCGTCTCGCTGTGCTCGCTCAGGAACCGCTCGGGATCAGCCCGCGACGGCGGCCACCGCGTCGGCCACGAGCGCCGCGAGCCGTTCCGGACCATCGCCGGGGAGCCCCCCGTGGCCGAGTGTGAAGCGCACCGCGGTCTGTGCGACGACGGGGTGGATGCCGCAGGCCAGCAGCACGTGCGAGGGCTCGTCGCTGCCGGCCGCGCACGCCGATCCGCTGGAGGACACCACGCCGCGCCGCTCCAGTTCGAGCAGGACCGCCTCGCCCGAGACCTCGGCGAACGTGAAGCTCGCCGTGCCCGGCAGCCGGCGCACGGGATCGCCGGTGAGACGCGCCGACGGCACGGCGGCGAGGACTCCGGCGGCGAGCCGTGCGGACTGCGCCCCGACACGGGCGGCGGCTTCGACGCGCTCGCCCTCGGCCCGCTCGAGCGCCGTGGCCAGGCCGACGGCGCCGGCCACGTTCTCGGTGCCGGAACGGCGGCCGCGCTCCTGCCCGCCGCCGTGCACGAGGGGCTCGAGCGGAACGCGTCCGCGCACCGCGAGGGCGCCGATGCCCTTGGGGGCGCCGAGCTTGTGGCCGGCGATCGCGATCGCGTCGGCGCCGAGGCCTGTCAGCGGAAGCCATCCCGCGGACTGCACCGCATCCACATGCAGCGGGACGCCGTGCGCGGCGGCAACCGCGGCGATCCCCGCGACGTCCTGGATCGTGCCGATCTCGTTGTTCGCGTGCCCGATGGCGATGAGCGCCGTGTCGTCGCGGATCGCCGCCGCGATCGCCGCCGGATCCACCCGACCCGCCCCGTCGACCGTCACCCGCGTCGAGGAGACACCGTGGAACCGCTCGAGGTACCCGACCGACTCCAGGATCGACTCGTGCTCGATGGGCGTCGTGATCACGTGCCGCCCGCCCTGGGCCAGAGCGGCCAGCACGACCCCCTTCACCGCGAGATTGTTCGCCTCGGTGCCGCCGGCCGTGAAGACGACGTCGCGCGCGCGCATGCCGAGCACGCGGGCCACGCGCGAACGTGCGTCCTCCAATGCGGCGGCCGCGCTCTCTCCGACCGTGTGATGGCTGGACGGGTTGCCGAACGTGCGAGTGAGGAACGGGGCCATCGCCTCGAGCACTTCGGGCCTGATCGGCGAGGTCGCCGCGTGGTCCAGGTAGAGCGGGCCGGACATGATCAGCGGGCCTCGGCCCGACGACAGGTCGGAAGGAAGCGGAATTCGACGCCGTGCGGAGACTTTCGCATCAGTCGATCCGCACGTCGAGCCCGAGGTCCAGCGCCCGCGCGGAGTGGGTGAGCGCGCCCACCGAGATGACGTCGACCCCGGTGCCCGCGATCGCGCGCACGGTGTCGAGGTTCACTCCGCCCGAGGCCTCTGCGGTCGCCCGTCCGTCGATGAGCGCGACGCCCGCGCGCAGGTCCTCGAGCGAGAAGTTGTCCAGCAGCACGGTGTGCGCGCCGCCGTCCAGGACCGCGGGGATCTGGTCGAGCCGGTCCACCTCGACCACGACGTGGGTGGTGTGCGGCAGCGTCGCGATCGCCTCGCGCAGCGCGGTGGCGAGGTCGCGTCCGCCGCGGGTCAGCACGGCGAGGTGGTTGTCCTTGGCCATCACCGCATCCGACAGCGAGAACCGGTGGTTGCGCCCGCCGCCGGCGACCACGGCGTGCCGCTCGAACGCGCGCAGACCGGGGGTGGTCTTGCGGGTGTCCGCGATGCGCACCTGCTTGCCGTCGGGGCCGGCGCCCTCGACCGCGGCGACGTAGGCGGCGGTCAGGGTCGCGATGCCGCTGAGGCGCTGCGTGAAGTTCAGCGCCACGCGCTCGGCCGTGAGCAGGCTGCGGGCGGATCCGGTCACGGTCGCGAGGACATCGCCCGCGGCGAAGGCGTCGCCGTCCGCGACGTGCAGATCGACCACGGTCGACGGATCCGTGAGCGTGAACGCGGCGGCGAAGACGTCGCCGCCGGCGAGGACGCCGGGCTCGCGCGCGACGAGGTCGGCGGTCGCCGTCGCGTCGGCGGGCAGCAGGGCGGTGCTCGTGAGGTCGCCCCAGGGGGCGTCCTCTTCGAGGGCGGCTCCGACGACGCGGGTGAGGAGGGCGGGGGTGAGCATCAGGCTCCGATCAGGGCGGGGGCCGGATCCGCAACGGGAACCGGATGAGACGAGGCGAGGAGGTGGTGAGCGCCGATCGAGACCGGGCGGGCGAGGGCGGCGTCGATCATGGCCTCCGCGACCTGGAGCAGGTTGCGGTCCTCGAACCCGGCGCGAGTGTGCGCAGTCGGGGGATCGGCGCGCCACGCGCGGATGGTGCCGAGTGCGTCGGCGAGCCCCTCGGCGGTGCGCAGCGGGCCGACCAGGTCCCACATCAGCTCCTGCAGAGCGGTACGCGAGAAGTCCGCATCTGGGGTCGTTGAGCGAGCAGCGACGAAGGAGCGGCGAGACGAAACGCGGTGATCTCTCGGAAACGGCGTTTCGTCTCGGTCGCCTGCGGCGTCCTCGCTCAACGGCCCAGAGAAAGGAGGAGCGCTTACCGTGCCCAGCGCCGCCGCGGCCCGCGCGCCGAACACCGCCCCCTCGAGCAGGGAGTTCGAGGCGAGCCGGTTCGCACCGTGCACGCCCGTGCGGGCGGTCTCGCCGACCGCGTAGAGGCCGGGCAGCGTGGTGCGGCCGTCGGCGTCTGTGACGACGCCGCCCATGAGGTAGTGCGCCGCGGGCGTGATCGGGATGGGCTCGCGGGCCCAGTCGAAGCCGCGCTCGTGCGTGACCCGGTCGATGGTGGGGAAGCGGCGCGCGAGGCGCTCCGCGCTCCAGCCCTCTCGACGGCACAGCGCCGTGGCGTCCAGCCGCACAGGGCCGCCCTGCTCCCGGGCGCGGCGCACGACGGCGCGTGTCACGACGTCCCGCGGGGCGAGCTCCCCGTCGGGGTGCGCGTCGAAGGCGAAGCGCCGCCCGTCGTCGTCGATGAGGGTCGCGCCCTCGCCGCGCACGGCCTCGGAGATCAGGAACGCGGGCCCCGGCGCGGCCAGGATCGTGGGGTGGAACTGCACGAACTCCAGATCCGCCACGGCGACGCCCGCCCGCAGCGCGGCCGCGATCCCGTCGCCCGTGCAGACGGCCGGGGCCGTGGTGTGCCGGAACAGTCGCCCGGCGCCGCCGGTCGCGAGGATCACGGCGTCCGCGGAGACCTCGGCGATCCGTCCGCCGGCGAGCAGCCGGGCTCCGTGCACCGCGCCGCCCGCCACGATCAGATCCACGAGCATGGTGTGCTCGCGCACCGCGATCCCCGCCTCGCGCACGGCGCGGGCGAGGGCCGCGGAGATCGCCGCCCCCGTGGCGTCGCCGCCGGCGTGTGCGATCCGCGCCGCGGAGTGCGCCGCCTCGAGCCCGCGCAGCAGGCGTCCGCGGTGGTCGCGGTCGAAGGGCACGCCGCGGGCGACCAGCTCGGCGATCCGCGCGGGCGCCTCGCCGACCAGCACGTCCACGACCGCGGGGTCGGAGAGCCCCGCACCGGCGGTCAGCGTGTCCGCGGCGTGGGCGGCGGGGGAGTCGGCCACGCCGTCGGCGTCCACGCCGTACACCCCGGCGATCCCGCCCTGGGCGAGCGCGGTCGCGCCGTCGCCGAGGACGTCCTTCACCACGACCTCGACGCGGTGGCCGGCCTCGTGCGCGTGCAGCGCCGCGGTGAGGCCGGCGATCCCGCCGCCGATCACGAGCACATGCAGAGCCCCGGGGGTGCGGCGCTCGCCGGGAGCGGGCATCAGGCCACCGCCACCGGAGGGCGCGCGGCCAGCATGCGCTCGAGTGCGACTCGCGCCGGGTCCGCCACGTCCGCGGGCACCGTGATGCGGTTCGGCGTGCGCCCCGCCACGAGCTCCTCGAGCACCCAGGCGAGATAGCCGGGGTGGATCCGGTACATCGTCGAGCAGGGGCAGACCACCGGATCCAGGCAGAAGATCTCGTGCTGCGGATACTGCGCCGCGAGCCGGCGGACGAGGTTGATCTCGGTGCCGACCGCGAAGGTCGTCGGCTCGGTCGCGGCGTCGATGGCCGTGCGGATGTAGTCGGTGGATCCGGCCTCATCGGCGGCGTCCACGACCTCCATCGGGCACTCGGGGTGCACGATCACGCGCACCCCGGGGTGCTCTGCGCGAGCCTGGTCGACCTGGGCGACGGTGAAACGGCGGTGCACGGAGCAGAAGCCGTGCCAGAGGATGACGCGGGAGTCCTGCAGCTCCTCGGCGGAGGATCCGCCGAGCGGACGGCGCGGGTTCCACATCGGCATCTGTTCCAGGGGCACGCCCATCGCCTTGGCGGTGTTGCGGCCGAGGTGCTGGTCCGGGAAGAACAGCACCCGCCGTCCGCGGGCGAAGGCCCACTCGAGCACGGTGCGGGCGTTGGAGGACGTGCACACGATGCCGCCGTGGCGCCCCGCGAAGCCCTTGATCGCCGCGGAGGAGTTCATGTAGGTGACCGGGATCACCGGCACCAGGCCGTCGGCGTCCGCCTGATCCAGCGGGCCGAGGACCTCGGCGAGCTGCTCCCAGCAGTCCTCGACCTGGTCGATGTCGGCCATGTCCGCCATCGAGCAGCCGGCGGCGAGATTCGGCAGGATCACGGCTTGATCCGGTCCGGAGAGCAGATCGGCGGTCTCCGCCATGAAGTGCACGCCGCAGAACACGATCGCCTCCGCGCCGGGGTGCTGCTTGGCGAAGCCCGCGAGCTGGAACGAATCGCCGACGTGATCCGCGTGCTGCACCACTTCTTCGCGCTGATAGAAGTGGCCGAGCACCACGACGCGCTCGCCGAGGGTCGCCTTGGCCGCGCGGATCCGCTCGTGCAGCTCGTCCTCGCCGGCCTCGCGGTAGGCGGCGGGGAGCTCGCCCTGCCGCGGCGCACCGGTGGGGATCACGTCTCCCATGGACGAGCCCGGCCCGTACCCGGGGATCGTGTCGAAGTTCCACGGCCCTGCGGCGAGATCGGTGGTGCAGGTGGACTCCGTGGAGGCGCCCGAGACGATCAGGCGCAGCGCGTGATCCACGGAGGGGTCGACCGCCGCGGGTGCGGAGGCCGGGCGCAGTGAGGTGGTGCTCATGAGGTTCTCGTCTCTTCGGGGGCGAGCGGGCCGCGGTCGGCGAGCTCGACGTCGGTGGCATCGCGGTAGAGCCGGGCGGGCCGATGGCTGCCCGTGCGGAACGCCGTGGTGGGGATCAGGGTCCGCGTCGCATCGACCTGGCGGCGGAAGTTCGCCGGATCCAGTCGGCGACCGAGGATGGTCTCGTACGCCTCGCGCAGGTCGGCCAGGGTGAACTCCGGGGGGAGGAATCCCTGGGCCACGCGGCTGTAGCCGGCCTTGTTGCGCAGCCGCCACAGCGCGTACTCCAGGATGTCCGCGTGGTCGAAGGCGAGTTCCGGCAGGTCGGAGGCGTCGAACCAGCCGACGTTCTCGATCTCCTCGCCGGCCGCGCGGTGCGCCGCCAGCTGCTGGTCGACGAGATCCTCGCGCAGCAGGGCCCAGTACACGACCGAGATCACCCGGCTGGGGGAGCGGTCCACCGCGCCGAAGGCGTACAGCTGCTCGAGGTAGCTGGGCGCGAGGCCCGTCGTCTCGGCGAGCGTGCGGGCGGCGGCCGCCGCGAGCCCCTCGCGCACGTCCAGCCAGCCGCCGGGGAGCGCCCAGGCGCCGGCGTGCGGGTCGCGCGTGCGACGCACCAGAGGCAGCGCGATGCGCGGGGCGGCGCGACCGTCGCGGCGCATCGTGAGGATCACCGTCGAGACGGCGACGCGGATGCCGTCCTCGGATCCCGTGCTTCTGGTCATCATGACTCTAACCTCCGGATCCGATCTTAGAGTCATTCCGACCAGAAGGCGAGTCCATGACGTAACGGAGGATCACGGATCCGAGCGAGTCCCGGTCGCCCGGTGCTGCCGTCACGGCCCGCGTCACGATAGGATGGGGGCGCACAACTGAACACGTGGCCGCATGGTCCGTGCGGGAGAGTCCGGTGATCGCAGCCGGGCACCGAAGGAGCAAGCCTCCCCGCCAATCTCTCAGGTAACCGCACCGCGCAGACCCGGCCGCTCTGGAAAGTGATTTCGAGCGAAGCAAGAAATCAGGTTGAGCGAGGCCGCCGAAGGCGCCCGAGCCGAAACCCCGGTGACCAGACCCTCGCGGATCTCCACCTCTTCTTGCTTCACGACAGGTCCGCCGACGGTGAAAGCCCTGCCTCCTCTCGGGAGGCGCGCGAAGCTCTCAGGCCCATGACAGAGGGGGAGTTCTCGGATCCGCGCGCCGTGCGGATCCTCACCGATCCGCACGGGAGAGCTCCATGACAGACCCCCGCTACACCCCGCTCCGGGAGCGCCATGAGGCGCTCGGAGCCTCGTTCACCGACTTCGGCGGCTGGCAGATGCCCGTCCGCTACACGTCCGACCTCGCCGAGCACCACGCGGTGCGCGAGAGCGCGGGCATCTTCGACATCTCGCACATGGCGGAGTTCACGATCGCCGGCGTCGGCGCCGGGGACTACCTCGACTACGCACTCGTCGGCCGCCTCTCCGCGCTCGCCGTGGGCAGGGCGAAGTATTCGCTGCTGCTCGCGGAGGACGGCGGCATCATCGACGACGTGATCGTCTACCGACTCGGCGACGACGACTTCCTCATCATCAGCAACGCGGGCAATCGCGACGCTGTGCGCGAGGCGCTGACAGATCGCGTTCGGTCCCTGAGCGAGCGCAGCGAGACGAAGGGCGTCGAGGTCGCCGTCGCCGACGTCTCGGACGACTATGCGCTGATCGCCGTGCAGGGTCCGAATGCCGAGGCGATCCTCGCCGCGACCGCCGGCATCGACGACGTCTCGATCCCGTGGACGGAGCAGAAGTACTACGCCTGGGCGTCCGCGACCTACGACGGCAAGCCGCTGCTGCTCGCCCGCACGGGTTACACCGGCGAGGACGGCTTCGAGCTGCTCGTCCCGGCCGCCGAAGCCACGGCCCTCTGGGACGCGGTCATCGTCGCCGGTGCAGAGCACGGACTCGTCCCCGCGGGGCTCGCCGCACGCGACTCGCTGCGCCTCGAGGCCGGCATGCCGCTCTACGGCCACGAGCTGAACCGCGAGACCAAGCCGGCCCAGGCCGGGCTCGGCCGCGTCGTCGTCTCCGACAAGGAGAGCTTCGTCGGCAAGGACGGCATCACCCCCGCCGAGGGCGCGCGCGTGCTCGTCGGCCTGGCCGCGGAGGGCCGCCGTGCCGGTCGCGCCGAGTACCCGGTCGTGACCGAGGACGGTGCGGTGATCGGCGAGATCACCAGCGGCGCGCTGAGCCCCACGCTCGGCCGTCCCATCGCCATGGCCTTCGTCGATCCCGCCGTCGCCGACGGCTCCGTCCCCCTGTTCCTCGACGTCCGCGGCACCAAGATCCCCGCGAGCATCACCGCCCTGCCTTTCTACCGGAGGAAGAAATGACCGATCTGACCACCCTGCGCTACAGCGAAGAGCACGAGTGGGTCGCCGTCGCCGGCGAGTCCGCCACCATCGGCATCACGGACTTCGCCGCCGACGCCCTCGGCGACATCGTCTTCGTCGAGCTGCCGGCCGTCGGCACCTCCTTCCGCCGCGGCGACGTCTTCGGCGAGGCCGAGTCGACCAAGTCGGTCTCCGAGCTCTATGCGCCGGTGGACGGCACGGTCGTGGAGATCAACGACGCCGTCGTCGACGACCCGTCGCTCGTCAACTCCGCACCCTTCGACGGCGGCTGGCTGATCAAGGTCTCCGTCGCCGCGGGCGCGGTCGACGGTCTGCTCGACCGCGACGCCTACGTCGCCCACACGGAGGGCTGAGGGTGACCGCGTTCCTCGACCGCCACATCGGCACCACCGCCGACGCCCAGCGGACGATGCTCGATGCGATCGGCATCTCCTACGGCGCCGACGAGCGTCCGGTCGACGCGCTCATGCGCGAGGCCGTGCCCGCCTCCATCCGCCCTACGACAGGCTCAGGGACCGAAGCGGCCGACCCTTCGACAGGTTCAGGGACCGTGAGCATCCTGCCGGCCGCCGCGAGCGAGGCCGAGGCCCTCGCCGAGCTGCGCGCCCTCGCGGGGCGCAATGCGGTGAACCGCCCCATGATCGGGCTCGGATACTACGGCACTCTCACGCCCAGCGTGATCCAGCGCAACGTGCTGGAGAACCCGTCCTGGTACACGGCCTACACGCCGTACCAGCCGGAGATCTCGCAGGGCCGACTGGAGGCGCTGATCAACTTCCAGACCATGGTCTCCGACCTCACCGGCCTCGACACCGCGAACGCGTCGATGCTCGACGAGTCCTCCGCGGTCGCCGAGGGCATGCTGCTGGCGCGTCGTGGATCCAAGTCCGCCTCGAATGTGTTCGTGGTCGACACCGACGCCCTGCCGCAGACCAAGGCGCTGCTGGCCACCCGCGCCGCCGCCGTCGGCATCGAGCTCGTGGAGCGTGACTTCGCGGCAGGTCAGACGCTGCCCGAGGCGCTGTTCGGCGTCTTCGTGCAGTACCCCGGGGCCTCCGGACGGATCTGGGATCCCTCCGCCGTCATTGACGCGGCGCACCTCGCCGGTGGCCTCGCCGTCGTCGCGGCCGACCTGCTCGCGCTCACGCTGATCACCTCGCCGGGATCCCTCGGCGCCGACGTCGCCGTGGGCACCACGCAGCGCTTCGGCGTGCCGATGGGATTCGGCGGTCCGCACGCCGGCTACATGGCCGTGCGATCCGGACTGGAGCGTCAGCTGCCGGGACGCCTCGTCGGCGTCTCGCAGGACGCCGACGGCCACCCGGCCTACCGGCTCGCCCTGCAGACGCGCGAGCAGCACATCCGTCGTGAGAAGGCGACCTCCAACATCTGTACGGCCCAGGTGCTGCTGGCCGTGATGGCTGCGATGTACGCGGTCTACCACGGTCCTGAGGGGCTGAAGGAGATCGCCTCCGGCGTCGCGTCGAAGGCCCGCTTCCTCGCCACCCAGCTGGAGAAGGCCGGCGCGGAGATCGTGCACGCCGACTACTTCGACACCATCACCGTGCGGGTGCCCGGCCGGGCCGACGAGATCGTCGCGGACGCGCACGCCGCCGGGATCCTGCTGAATCCCGTGGACGCCGACACGGTGAGCATCGCCGCCGACGAGACCACGACCTACGAGGACATCCTCGCGGTCGCCACGGTCTTCGGCGCCGGGGAGGGCTCCTTCGCGTACATCCCGGTCACCAGCGTGCCCGCCGCCCTCGCCCGCCAGGACGAGTACCTCACGCACCCGGTGTTCCACGCGCACCGCTCGGAGACCGCCATGATGCGGTACCTGAAGAGCCTCGCAGACCGCGACTACGCGCTCGACCGCGGCATGATCCCGCTCGGATCCTGCACGATGAAGCTCAACGCCGCGACCGAGATGGCAGCGATCACCTGGCCCGAGTTTGCGCAGCTGCACCCGTTCGCCCCCGAGGCGGACGTGCAGGGCTCGCTCGAGTTGATCGACCAGCTCGAGGCGTGGCTCGCCGACGTCACCGGTTACGACGCGGTGTCCCTGCAGCCGAACGCCGGATCGCAGGGCGAGCTTGCGGGCCTGCTCGCGATCCGCGGCTACCACCTCGCGAACGGCGACGATCACCGCACGGTGTGCCTGATCCCGTCCTCCGCGCACGGCACCAACGCCGCCTCCGCGGTGCTGGCGGGCATGAAGGTGGTCGTCGTCGCGACCGACGAGCTCGGCAACGTCGATCTCGACGACCTGCGCACGAAGATCGCGCAGCACGCCGACGAGATCGCCGCGCTCATGATCACGTACCCGTCCACGCATGGTGTGTACGAGCACGACGTGCTCGACATCACGGCGGCGGTGCACGCGGCCGGCGGCCAGGTGTACATCGACGGCGCGAACCTGAACGCGCTGCTCGGCTACTCCCGGTTCGGCGACCTGGGCGGCGACGTCTCGCACCTCAACCTGCACAAGACCTTCGCGATCCCGCACGGCGGCGGCGGCCCCGGCGTGGGCCCCGTGGCGGCGAAGGCGCACCTCGCGCCGTACCTGCCCGGACACCCGCAGGCGCAGCGCGCCGTGCACGCGGGCGGCTATGTGTTCGAGGGCGGCCCGGTCTCCGCGGCGCCGTACGGATCCGCCGGCGTGCTGCCGATCTCGTGGGCGTACGTACGGATGATGGGTGCCGACGGGCTGCGGGATGCGACCGCGGCGGCCGTGCTCGCGGCGAACTACGTCGCGGCGCGCCTCGGCGAGCACTATCCGGTGCTGTACGCCGGCGAGCAGGGCCGGGTGGCGCACGAGTGCATCCTGGATCTGCGTCCGCTCAAGGAGGCGACCGGGATCACGGTCGACGACGTGGCCAAGCGCCTGATCGACTACGGCTTCCACGCCCCGACCATGTCGTTCCCCGTGGCGGGAACGCTCATGGTGGAGCCCACGGAGTCGGAGGACCTTGGCGAGCTGGAGCGCTTCGTGGAGGCCATGATCCAGATCAAGGCCGAAGCCGACGAGGTCGCCGCGGGCGTCTGGCCGGCCGACGACAACCCCCTCGTGCACGCGCCGCACACCGCGGCCGCGCTGCTGATGGGGGAGTGGGATCACGCCTACACCCGCGAGAAGGCGGCGTACCCCGTGCACGCGCTCATCGCGGGCAAGTACTGGCCGCCGGTGCGCCGCATCGACAACGCCTACGGAGACCGCAACCTGGTGTGCGCGTGCCCGCCGGTGGAGGCGTTCGCCTGATCGGGGCCGGAGAGCAGGAGCGCCCGGGGGCGGAACCCCGGAGCGCTCCTGCGTCCCACCCCGGGCGGGATCCAGTCCCAGATCACCAGTGAGTAACGGTTAACGCAGTCGATTCGCCGGATCGGCGAACGGCGGTTACGCTCGAATATCCCTACATGCTCGACGACGAGCGTGCAGCCATCTCAAGAAACCCGGAGTGCCCGTGACGGACATCACGATCGACGCTGCAGCGGCGCCCGCCGCACGGTCTGTCAGTTCTCGCTCTCCGGGTCAGCTCGCGTGGGATCGCTTCCGGCACGACCGCAAGTCGGTCACGTCCGCCTGGATCGTCGTGGCGTACACGGTTCTGGGCATCCTCGCCCCGATCCTGGTCGCCGCTCATGTGCTCGACCCGTTCACGCTGCACCAGAACCTGCTGGACGCGAACAGCCTGCCGACCGGGTTCTTCGGCATCAGCGGGGCGCACCCGCTGGGGGTCGAGCCGGGTCTTGGCCGTGACGTGATGAGCCGCCTGTGGCTGGGACTGACCACGTCGCTGCTGATCGCTGCGTTGGCGACCGTCGTCTCGGTCCTGATCGGCGTCGCGCTCGGCATCATCGCGGGCATGTCCCGAGGCTGGGCCGACACGCTGATCGGTCGGCTCATCGACCTCGTGCTGTGCTTTCCGCAGACGCTGATGCTGCTGGCACTGTCGGCCACCGTGCTCGGCTTCCTCACCGGATTTCTGCACGTGCCGGCCGGGGACTTCGCGCACGGACTGTACGTGGTGATCGTGCTGGCGCTGTTCGGCTGGACGAACCTCGCCCGCATCATCCGAGGGCAGGCGATCAGCCTGCGCGAGCGCGAGTTCATCGAGGCGGCCAAAATGGTCGGCTCCAGCAGCGGGCGGATCTGGTTCCGCGAGGTGCTGCCGAACCTGTGGGCGCCGATCCTCGTGCAGGCCACGCTCATGCTTCCGGCCTACGTCTCGGCGGAGGCGGCGCTCGCCTACCTCGGGGTCTCCATCCAGGCACCCACGCCGACGCTCGGAAACATCCTCGGCGACTCGGTGCAGTACGCGAACGGCGATTTCGCCTACTTCTTCCTTCCTGCGTTCCTGCTGGTCGTCATCGTCGTCGCCTTCAACCTGCTCGGAGACGGGCTCCGCGACGCACTCGACCCCAAGGCCGGGCGCGGCAACTGAGGACTTCCGCGGCGGAACGCCGTGAAAGCGGACGAACAATGTCCGATACCCACATCCAAGAACCCACACCAAGGGAGATGGAACACACATGAAGAAGAGATTGCTGGTCGGCGCCGTCGCCGGCGTCAGCGCCCTGGCATTGATCCTCACAGGTTGCGGGGGCTCCGGCACGGGCGCGCAGAGCACTGACGGTGCCTCGGGTGGGGACACCCCGGTCAAGGGCGGAACGGTCACCTGGCTCGACATCGCCAGCCAGTTCACCTCGACCGACCCGGTCGGCGTCTACCTCGGCGAGGAGATCGCCGGTCTCCGCCGGCTCACGTACCGCGGCCTGACCGCGATGACGATCTCGAAGAGCCCGAACGCCAAGGTCGTTCCGGACCTCGCCGCCGACACCGGCAAGACGAAGGATGCGGGCAAGACCTGGACCTTCACGCTGAAGAAGGGCCCGAAGTGGCAGGATGGCAGCCCGATCACGTGCGCCGACTTCCAGTACGGGCTCTCCCGTTCGTTCGACGCGAACCTGTCGGGCCCTCCCGGAGGCGTCGGCACCACGTACATGGCGCAGTACGGCCTGTATGACCCGGCTGACCCGAGCTTCGACCTCGCCACGAAGTACACCGGGCCGTCCTCGTCGGATGCAGAGGCGCAGAAGCACTTCGATGCCGCAGCGTCTTGCGACGGTGACACCATCACCTACCACTTCCAGAACGCCTGGCCGGACTTCCCGACGGCCGCTGCAGCGCTGTTCACCACCGACCCGTACCAGAAGTCGTTCGACAAGGGCGTGCAGAGCCTGTGGACGATCAACTCGAACGGCCCGTACATGCTTCAGGGCGGCACGGCGTTCGACCCGGCCAAGGGCGGGACGTTCGTGCGCAACACCAACTACGACGCCGGCACGGACAGCAAGGACGTCCGCGGGGCATACCCCGACAAGGTGAACCTGGAGATCGCGGCTGACCAGGAGACGGTGACCGAGCGCCTCATCGCCGACGCGTCGGCGGACCAGACGGCGTTCACACCCGGCAACACCCCTTCGTCGAAGTACTCGGAGATCACGCCGGACCTGTCGAGCCGTGTCGTACAGAGCACGTCGCCCTACACGCGATTCATCGAGATCAACTATCTGACCGTCACCGACAAGGACGTGCGCCGTGCGCTCCAGCTGGCGACCAACAAGACCGGCGTGATCACCGCCCTCGGCGGCGACAAGTACGGAACGCCGACCTCGACGATCGTCTCTTCGGCGATCACCGGATACCAGCCCAACCCGTCCACCAAGGACGACAAGGCGGGCGGCGACGCCGCTGCGGCCAAGAAGCTGCTGAACGGGAAGACCCCGGCCATCCGCTTCGCGTTCTCCGACACGGCGTCGTGGCAGAAGGTCGCCGCGGTCCTGCAGCAGAGCTGGTCCGAGGCCGGCTTCCAGGTGACCCTGGTGCCGATCCCGACCAACGCCAAGCCCGGCTACTACGCCCAGGTGCTGCAGAAGGACAAGCCGATCGACGCCTTCATGGGCGGATGGGCCTCCGACTGGCCGTCCCTGTTCGGTGTCGTGCCGCCGATCCTGAAGTCCAACCCCGCCGACGCGACCAGCGGCGTGGGCTTCAACTACGGCTTCTACAGCAACGCCGACGTCGACAAGGACATCGCGGCGGCCGTCTCCTCGACGGACCCGGCGACCCAGACGAGCAAGCTGCTGGAGGCCGACAAGAAGGCCGCAGCGGACGGGGCCTACATCCCGCTGCTGAACCAGAAGAACTACTTCATCCACGGTTCCAAGCTCGGTGGCTTCCTGCCGGACGCCGCGTCGAGCTACTACCCTGACCTCGGCGGCATGTTCGTCAAGAAGTAGTCTGCAGGTCATACCTTCCCCTGGGTGGGTGCCCGTCGCGTCGGCGGGCACCCACCCCCTCTGAGAACGAGGATCCTTTTCGTGATCGCCTATATCGTGCGGCGTGTGCTCGTGGGCATCGTGCTGCTGCTCTCCATGGTGCTGGTCGTGTTCGTGCTGTTCTTCGCGACCCCCGGCAACCCGGCGCTGAACTCCTGCGGCAAGTTCTGCACGCCCGAGAAGCTCGCGCAGGTCACCAAGTCGCTTGGTTACGACCAGCCGATCAGCTATCAGTTCGGCATGTTCCTCAAGGGACTCGTGGCCGGACGCGACTACCCGGTCGATGACGACTACCGCGCCCAACTGATCAAGAACGGGCAGCAGGACCAGATCGTGCACTGCCCCGCACCGTGCCTCGGCTATTCGGTGCTGCAGACCGGCACGGTGAACGGCATCATCGGCAAATTCGCGCCGGTGACCATTTCTCTGGCCGTCGCCGCGTTCATCCTCTGGATCTTCTTCGGGGTGCTGATCGGTGTCCTCGCGGCGGTGTTCCACGGGAAATGGCTTGATCGTCTGATCGTCGGGGTCACACTCGTGGCCTATGCGTTGCCCACCTTCTTCGTGGGCACGTTCCTTCTCCAATATGTCTCGATCAAATGGCAGCTGGTGCCGTATCCGCGATACGTGGATCCGATCGCCACCGGGAACCTCGCAGGTTGGGTGGCGAGCCTTCTGCTGCCGGCGTTGACTCTCGCATTGTTCTACATGGCCGCCTACGTGCGGATCACGCGAGCATTCGTGCTGGAGTCGATGTCCGAGGACTACATCCGCACCGCTCGAGCGAAGGGACTGCCCGCCCGCACCGTTCTGTTCAGGCACGGACTGCGCGCGGCGCTCACTCCGCTCGTCTCGATGGCCGGTCTCGACTTCGCATCGCTCCTCGCCGGGGCGATCATCACGGAGTCGGTTTTCAACTATCAAGGCCTGGGCCAGCTGGCGGTCAAGGCGAACCGTGACACGGATCTGCCGATCCTGGTGGGTCTGGTCATCGTCTCGGGTGCCGCCGTGATCATCATGAACATCATCGTCGACGTCCTGTACGCCTATATCGACCCGCGCGTGCGGTTGAGTAAGTGAGTTTGGCATGACCCGTCCCTTCCTCTCCGTCGAAGATCTCGCGGTGCATTTCCCGACCCCGGACGGGGTCGTGCGCGCCACGGACGGTCTCTCCTACTCTCTCGAGCGCGGCAAGACGCTGGGCATCGTCGGAGAATCCGGTTCCGGCAAGTCCGTCTCCTCGTCGGCGATCCTGGGCCTGCATCGCCGCACGTCCGCGCAGGTCTCCGGCCACATCTGGCTGAACGACACCGACCTGTTGAGCCTGACCGAGGCTGAGATGCAGCAGCGGCGTGGTCAGGAGGTCGCGATGATCTTCCAGGACCCGCTCTCGGCGATGCATCCGTACTATCGCGTCGGCGACCAGATCATCGAGGCCTACCGGGCGCACAACAACGTCTCGAAGAAGGCCGCGCGCACCCGCGCCATCGAGATGCTCGCCCGGGTGGGCATCCCTCAGCCGGATCGCCGGGTCGACGACTACCCGCATCAGTTCTCCGGAGGCATGCGGCAGCGGGCGATGATCGCGATGGCGCTCATCAACGACCCGTCCCTGCTGATCGCGGACGAGCCGACCACGGCGCTCGACGTCACCGTGCAGGCGCAGATCCTCGATCTGCTGCAGGATCTGCAGCGCGAATTCGACACTGCGCTGATCATGATCACGCACGACCTCGGCGTCATCGCGGAGATCGCCGACGACGTCCTCGTCATGTACGCGGGTCGCGCGGTCGAGTACGGCAGCGCCCGCGACGTCCTCACCCGCCCGGCGATGCCGTACACCTGGGGACTGCTGCAGTCGGTACCCGACGTCACCGATTCGGTCGACATCCCGTTGCGACCGATCCCCGGGAATCCGCCGAGCCTGCTGGCGCCCCCGCCGGGGTGCGCCTTCGCCCCGCGCTGCACGTTCGCGCACTTGGTTCCGGACGGGCTCTGCTCGCGGGAGCTTCCCGAATTGCTCCCCGTCGCGCCCGGTCATCTCAAGCGCTGCCATCTGCCCGACCCGAGCGTCATGTATGCCGAGAACGATGTGAAAGTGGGGGTGCTCTGATGGCCCTGTTGGAGGTCCGAGACCTGAAGATGCACTTCCCCGTGCGCTCTCCCGGACTCTTCACCCGCACGGTCGGTCACGTCAAGGCCGTCGACGGAGTGTCGTTCTCGATCGAGGCGGGCCAGTCGCTCGGGCTCGTCGGCGAGTCGGGCTCGGGGAAGTCCACGACCGGGCGGCTGCTCACCCGGCTGTATCGTCCCACCAGCGGCGAGATCGTCTACGACGGGCAGGATATCGCGCAGTGGAGCGAGCGTCGGCTCAAGCCCATCCGTCGTGACATCCAGATGATCTTCCAGGATCCGTACAACTCCCTGAACCCGCGTCAGACGGTCGGTCAGATCGTCAGCACGCCCCTGGAGGTGCACGGGCTGGCACCCAAGCAGGGCACGCTGAAGCGCGTGCAGGAGTTGCTGGAGATCGTCGGCTTGAACCCGGAGCACTACAACCGCTACCCGCACGAGTTCTCCGGAGGGCAGCGGCAGCGCATCGGCATCGCGCGGGCGCTGACACTGCAGCCGAAGGTGCTGGTGGCCGACGAGCCGGTCTCGGCCCTGGACGTCTCGATCCAGGCGCAGGTCATCAACCTGCTGAAGGATCTGCAGCGCGAACTGAACATCGCCTTCCTGTTCATCGCCCACGACCTGGCGATCGTCCGGCACTTCTGTCCGGAGGTCGCGGTCATGTACCTCGGCAAGATCGTGGAGCAGGCGCCCCGCGAGCAGCTGTACGCGAACCCGCAGCACCCGTACACCAAGGCTCTGCTCTCGGCGGCGCCGAACGTGGGTCAGGTGGTGCGCGGAGGCCGTCTGGAGCGGATCCGGTTGCAGGGCGATCCGCCGTCGCCGATCAACCCGCCCTCCGGCTGCCACTTCCGGACCCGGTGCTGGAAGGCGCAGGACCTGTGCTCGACTGTCGAGCCCGCTTTGGAGCGGGTGCCGCCGGCGGAGGGCGTCGTGGCCTGCCACTTCCCGGAGGAACGCCGTGTCGAAGCACGCACCTCGTCCGTCTCTTCGGTCTGAGCGGGGCGCCGCGACGGCACGGCACGAGTACACGCTGCGTGCCACGGGCGCGGTCGTCACCTTCTGGCTCGGTACCGCCGTCCTCGTGGTCCTGATCGGCTGGCCGCTGGTCGCGGGACAGTGGCAGCTGGCGGCCTGGGCGCTCGCTCCGGCTCTGCTGCTCGCGTGGGTGCTGTGGATCGTGCTGTACCGCCCGTCGGTGCGCTACGACGAGGAGCGCGTCGTGGTCACGAACATCGGGCGCGTGCACGTCGTGCCCTGGGCGCAGGTCGCCTCGGTCGACCAGGGACTGAACCTGGTGTTCCGTCTGCGCGACGGGCAGGTGCTGAACGCATGGGGGAGCCCCTATCCGCGACGTCCGGGCAACATCGAGCTGTTGCTGGACCGGCGGACCCGCCCGGAGTATGACTTCCACCGCAACGCGACCCTGCTCGAACACTACGTGACAGGGGCGCCACCCTCCACGGAGCCGTCCCTGCAGCGGTGGGAGTTCGTGCCGCTCGGGATCGGCATTGTCCTGATCGCCGCTGTCGCGGTCGAGTTCGGCGCAGGGCTGTGATCGAGGTCGACCTCTCCGCGCACTGTGCGCGAATCGCTCAGCGGGTGGGGAGGCCGAACAGGGCCGGCCACATCGCGGCCACCACGGGGTAGCCGACGAACGCGGCGGCGTCGATGAAGAAGTGCGCCACGAGGAACGGCAGCAGCCGGCCGGTGCGCAGGAACAGGAAGCCGAACAGCAGGCCCATCGCGAGGTTGCCGACGAACCCGGGCAGCCCCTGGTAGAGGTGATAGCTCGCCCGGAGGACGGACGTGCTGAGCACGATGCTCCACGGACTCCAGCCGAGCTGGCGCAGCCGGGCGAACAGGTAGCCGAGGACGACGAACTCCTCCTGCAGCGCCGCGCGCGCGGCCGACAGCAGCAGTACCGGGATCGTCCACCAGTAGGCGCTCGCCGATCCCGCATCCACGGCGAGCGACAGCCCCAGCGTGCGTCCTGCCGCATACAGCGCGAGGCCGGGGATGCCGATCGCGAGCACGAGGCCGACGCCCCACCCCGTGTCGCGTCCGACGCGGCGGCCGTCGAGCCCGAGCGCACCCAGGTGCGGCCGCGCCGGGCGCCACAGCAGGAAGCACACCAGCAGCACCGGTGCCACGGCGAAGGCGAGCCCGAGCGACTGGTAGAGGAGGTCGAAGACCTCCCTGCTGGACAGCGCGGGGTTCAGGGAGGTGCTCTGCTGCGCGAGAGGCGTGGGGCGGGTTGCGCTGTCGATGAGCTGCACGATCGCGTACACGGCGGACTGACCGAGACCGAGGCCGAGCACGATCGCGATCTCCCACCAGAGCCGCGTCCGCGACGGTGCGTCCGGTGGGGACGGGAGCAGAGCGATCCTCATGCGTCGAGCGTACGGCGGGGCCGTATGGATCCGCCCCGCAGAGGACGTGCAGGAGCCGTGATGTATCCTGAAGAGTCCGGAATCCCGGGCGAAACCCCAGCTGCATTGGATTCCTTCATGGCGCACGCCCTCCGTTCCGATCTCCGCAACGTCGCCATCGTCGCGCACGTCGACCACGGCAAGACCACGCTCGTGGACGCCATGCTCCGCCAGACCGGATCCTTCGGCGAGCACGCGCACGTCGAGGAGCGCGCGATGGACTCCAACGACCTGGAACGTGAGAAGGGCATCACGATCCTCGCCAAGAACACGGCGATCACGTACAACGGCGCGCACACCGACACCCCGATCACGATCAACGTGATCGACACCCCCGGCCACGCCGACTTCGGCGGCGAGGTCGAGCGCGGCCTGTCCATGGTGGACGGCGTCGTCCTGCTCGTGGATGCGTCCGAGGGCCCGCTGCCGCAGACCCGCTTCGTGCTGCGCAAGGCGCTCGAGGCCAAGCTGCCGGTCATCCTGCTGGTGAACAAGACCGACCGCCCCGACGCGCGCATCGCCGAGGTCGAGGAGGAGGCGCACGACCTGCTGCTGGGCCTCGCATCCGACCTGGTCGACGACGTGCCCGACCTCGACGTCGACGCCCTGCTCGACGTGCCCGTCGTGTACGCGTCCGGCCGTGCCGGCGCCGCGTCGCGCACGCGGCCGGAGAACGGGTCGCTGCCGGACAACGACGACCTCGAGCCGCTGTTCGAGGCCATCCTCGAGCACGTGCCCGCCCCGGCGTACGACGACGAGGCGCCGCTGCAGGCCTGGGTCACGAACCTCGACTCCTCGCCGTTCCTCGGCCGCCTCGCGCTGCTGCGCGTCTTCAACGGCACCCTGAAGAAGGGGCAGACCGTGGCCTGGGTGCGTGGTGACGGCTCGACCAGCAATGCGCGCGTCACGGAGCTGCTGAAGACCCGCGCGCTCGAGCGCTACCCCGCGGAGGAGGCGGGCCCCGGCGACATCGTCGCGATCGCCGGTTTCCCCGACATCACGATCGGCGAGACGATCGCGGATCCGGAGGACGTGCGTCCGCTGCCGGCCATCACGGTCGACGACCCCGCGATCTCGATGACCATCGGCACCAACACCTCGCCGCTCATGGGCAAGGTCAAGGGCCACAAGCTCACGGCACGCATGGTGAAGGACCGCCTGGACCGCGAGCTCATCGGCAACGTCTCGCTCAAGGTCGTCGACATCGGCCGCCCGGACGCCTGGGAGGTGCAGGGACGCGGCGAGCTCGCGCTCGCGATCCTCGTCGAGAACATGCGTCGCGAGGGCTTCGAGCTGACCGTCGGCAAGCCTCAGGTGGTGACCAAGAAGATCGACGGCAAGACCTACGAGCCGTTCGAGCACCTCACGATCGACACGCCGGAGGAGCACCTCGGCGCGATCACGCAGCTCCTCGCGAATCGCAAGGGCCGTATGGACAACATGACCAACCACGGCACCGGCTGGGTGCGCATGGAGTTCATCGTCCCGTCGCGCGGCCTCATCGGCTTCCGCAGCGAGTTCCTCACGACGACCCGCGGCACCGGCATCGCCAACGCGATCTCGCACGGCTACGAGCCGTGGGCCGGTCAGATCACGACCCGTCAGAACGGCTCGATCGTCGCCGACCGCCAGGGTGTCGTCACGCCGTTCGCCATGATCGCGCTGCAGGAGCGCATGTCGTTCTTCGTGCAGCCCACCGAAGAGGTCTACGAGGGCATGGTCATCGGCGAGAACTCGCGCGCGGACGACATGGACGTGAACATCACCAAGGAGAAGAAGCTCACCAACATGCGCTCCTCCACGGCGGACAACTTCGAGTCGATGACGCCGCCGCGCCTGCTCACGCTCGAGGAGAGCCTCGAGTTCGCGCGTGACGACGAATGCGTCGAGGTCACGCCGGAGAAGGTGCGCATCCGCAAGGTGATCCTGGATGCGACGGTCCGCGGCCGCGAGGCCTCGCGCCAGAAGCGCCAGGACGCGAACGCCTGACGCGACCGCGTCCGTCGGCCCCGCCCTGGCTCCGGCAGGCGGGGCCGACGTCGTGTGAGGAGTGCGTCGTGTGAGGAGTGCTCAGCGCAGCTCGGAGATGAGCACCGCCGAGGTGCCGGGCTCGAGCGCCTCGAACACGTGCGCCGCGTCACCGGGGTAGGAGAGGTAGTCGCCGGGGTGCAGCTCCTCGGCGGCCTCGGCAGGGCCGATCAGTGCGCGCCCGCTGATCAGCACGACGTGCTCGGTGGTGCCGACGTGGTGCGGCTGCGAGCGGCGCGGCTCGCCGGGCTCGGCCTGGATGATGTAGAGGTCGCGCCGTGCGCCGGGCGGGCAGGCCGCCACGAGCGTCGCCAGATACGGCGCGGCCGCCGAGGGCACGCCCGCGTGCCGACCCGCGCGGATCAGGGTGGGGGTGTTCGTGCGTTCCTCGACGAAGGCCGCGAACGGCACCCCGAGCGCATCGGCGATGGCCCACAGCGTCTCCACACTCGGCCCCGAGGATCCGTTCTCCAGCTGCGACACCGTGGCCTTCGAGACGCCGGCGCGGCGGGCGAGCTCGGAGACGGAGATCCCCGCCGCTTCGCGCTCTCGACGCAGGGACCGGGAGATGCGCTCGCGGAGATCATCCATGCGGCCAGTATTCCAAACGTTCGTTCGCCTTGACAAACAGTTTCGGCGTGTTCAGAATGATCGTCATGCGTTCAGAGGAGCGAACGATCGAGAGCGGATCCGAGGACGAGGCCGCCGCCGAGATGCGCGTCGCGCGCCGGGAGGCGATCGGCGTCGCGCTGGCCACCAGCGCCTACGGGATTTCCTTCGGCGCGCTCGCGGTCGCCAGCGGTTTCGACGTCTGGCAGACCTGCGTGCTGAGCCTGCTGATGTTCACCGGCGGATCGCAGTTCGCCTTCGTGGGCGTCATCGGGGCGAGCGGGCTCGCCGCCGCGCCCGCGGCGATCGCCTCCGCGCTGCTGCTGGGCGTGCGCAACGTCGCCTACGGCATGCGGATGTCGCCGGTGATCGGCCGGGGAGCCTCTGCGCGCGCCCTGGCGGCGCCGTTCACGATCGACGAGTCCACCGCCGTCGCGCTCGCCCAGCGCTCGCCGCGGGCGCGCATCCACGGCTTCTGGATCACCGGCGCCGGGATCTATGTCGGCTGGAACCTGACGACCCTGCTCGGCGCGCTGCTGGGCGACGTGCTGGGGGACCCGAAGGCCTACGGGCTGGACGCCGCGGCCGCCGCCGCGTTCCTCGCGCTGCTGTGGCCGCGGCTGCGCAGGCGCCAGGCCATCGCCGTCGGCATCGCCGCGGCCGCGGTCGCCACGGCGCTCACGCCGGTGCTGATCCCGGGGCTCCCCGTGCTCGTCGCAGCGCTCGTCGCCCTCGTCGTCGGGTGGTTCAACTGGTTCGCGCCACCCTCGGGCGCCGCCGGGCCTGCGGCGCAGGAGGGATCGGCATGACCCTGTGGAACGCCGTGCTGCTGGCGGCGATCGGCTGCCTGGCGCTCAAGGGCGCTGGCTACCTGGTGCCCGCCTCCGTGCTGGAGGCGCCGCGCCCCGCGCGGATCACCGACCTGCTCACGGTGGCGCTGCTGGCAGCCCTCGTGGCCGTGCAGACGCTCGCCGCAGGTCCGCACATCGTGGTGGACGCCCGCGTGCCGGCCGTGCTGGTCGCCGCAGGGCTGCTGTGGCTGCGGCAGTCGTTCCTCGTGGTGGTGATCGCGGCGGCGGTCGTCGCGGCTCTCCTGCGGCTCCTAGGATGGGCCGCGTAAGCTCGATCCGTGCGTGGATCCTGGCTCGGCAGAGCGCTGTCGTGGGTGGCCCTGTTCGTGGTGGGCGCCGTGTTCGGCCTGGCCACGACGGTCGCGCACGCCTCGTCGTTCGGGACCGTCGGGTGGCTCTCGGGCATTCCCGCGCTCGCTGCGATCCTCGGATCCGGCTGGGTCGGGCTGGTGCTGGGCGTGATCGCCTGCGGTGGACTGCTGCTGGCCGTGCGCCTGCTGCTGCGCGACCGCTGGGGTGCGCTGGTGACGGGCCTCGGCATGCTGGCGGGCATGGTCGTGATCTCGGGCATGGGGCCCGGGGGATCGGTGATCGTGCCGAACGACCTGGCCGGCGTGGCGTGGACCTGGTCGATCGCGGGCATGGTGCTGCTGGTCGCCGCGTGGCCGGACTTCTCCCGCCTGCGCCGTCTGCAGCAGGAGCAGCGGATGCGCAGCGCCGGCGGCGGAGAAGCGTCCGCCGACACGCTCTAGACTGGAGCCGTGACATACGTGATCGCTCTTCCCTGCGTCGATGTGAAGGATCGTGCCTGCGTCGACGAGTGCCCCGTGGACTGCATCTACGAGGGCGAGCGATCGTTGTACATCCATCCGGACGAGTGCGTCGACTGCGGTGCCTGTGAGCCGGTGTGCCCGGTGGAGGCGATCTACTACGAGGACGATCTCCCCGAGGAGTGGGCCGACTACTACAAGGCGAACGTCGAGTTCTTCGACGAGATCGGATCCCCGGGCGGCGCCGCGAAGGTCGGCGTGATCCACCACGACCACCCGGTCATCGCCGAACTGCCCCCGCAGGGGGAGTAGTCGATGTCGGTTCGCGATCTCGCCGACTACCCCTGGGACGCGGTCGCCCCGTTCCGCGAGCGCGCGGCCGCGCATCCGGACGGCATCGTCGACCTCGCCATCGGGTCCCCGGTGGATCCGACGCCCGAGATCATCCGCCGCGCCCTTGCCGAGGCGACCGACGCGCACTCCTATCCGCAGACCGTCGGCACCCCGGCTCTGCGCGAGGCGATCGTGGAATGGTACGCGCGGCGCCGCGGAGTGCCCGACCTGCGCGTGGACAACGTGATGCCCACGATCGGATCCAAGGAGCTCGTGGCGCTGCTGCCGACCCTGCTCGGCCTCGGCGCGGGCGACCTCGTGGTGCAGCCGCGCGTCGCCTATCCGACCTACGCGGTCGGCGCCCAGGTCGCCGGCGCGACCGTCGTGAGCGAGGACGACCCGGCGCTCTGGCCCGAGGGCGCGAAGCTCATCTGGATCAACACCCCCGGCAACCCGGACGGGCGCACCTGGAGCGTCGACGAGCTCGCCGCCGCTGTGCGCCGCGCCCGTGAGCTCGGCGCGATCCTCGCGAGCGACGAGTGCTACGCCGAGCTCGGCTGGGACGGGCCGTGGGCCACGGAACCCGTGCCCTCGGTGCTGGATCCGCGCGTCACCGGCGGCACCAGGGCGGGGCTGCTCAGCGTGTACTCGCTCAGCAAGCAGTCCAACCTCGCGGGCTACCGCGCTGCTTTCGTCGCCGGCTGCGCGCGCGTGGTGGGGGAGATCCTCACCGCCCGCAAGCACCTGGGGCTGATGCCGCCGGCGCCCGTGCAGCACGCGATGGCCGTGGCGCTGCGCGACGACGAGCACGTGGCTGCGCAGAAGGAGCGCTATCGGGCGCGCCGCGACCTGCTGCGGCCGGCGCTCGAGACCGCCGGGTTCCGCATCGACGGCTCCGAGGCGGGCCTTTACCTGTGGGCCACGGAGGGACGCGACGCCTGGGACTCGATGCAGCGGCTCGCGGAGCTGGGGATCCTGGCCGGGCCAGGGCCCTTCTACGGCGGGCACTCGTCCCAGCACGTGCGACTCTCGCTCACGGCGTCGCTGGAGCGCATCGAGGCCGCCGCGGCCCGCCTGCGCGGCGCTTCTTCGTAGCTTTCCACAGTCTGCCGGGTGGTACTCTTGGCGGTTTTCACAGTAGGTGTGCGCGCGGGCTAGGCTGTAAGAGCGACGCGATCGCGGGCCCCGGGCCCATCGCCCACCGGCACCGGTCGCGCATCCCCCACACGAGACAGACGCATAGGAGGTCTGCGTGAGCGCAGCGGGCGAGCGGCCTACGAAGGCGACGCTGACAGTAGGCGACAAGACCGCGGAGTTCCCGATCCTTCAGGGCACCGACGGGCACGCCAGCATCGACTTCTCCACCCTGACCAGGCAGACCGGCCACACCGGTCTGGACTACGGCTATGTGAACACCGCCTCCACCAAGTCGGAGATCACGTTCATCGACGGCGACAAGGGGATCCTGCGCTACCGCGGGTATCCGATCGAGCAGATCGCCAACTCCTGCTCCTATCTCGAGGTGGCGTGGCTGCTCATCTACGGCGAGCTGCCCGGTGCCTCCGAACTGGCCGAGTTCGACGAGAAGATCCGCCGGCACACCCTGTTGCACGAGGACCTGAAGCACTTCTTCCAGGCGCTCCCCGACAACGCGCACCCGATGGCGGTGCTCTCTTCCGCCGTCGCCGCGCTGTCGACGTATTACGAGAACGAGTCGGATCCGCACAACCCCGAGCATGTCGAGCTGAACACCATCCGGATGCTCGCCAAGCTCCCCGTGATCGCGGCCTACGCGCACAAGAAGAGCATCGGACAGGCGTTCCTGTACCCGGACAACTCGCTGAGCTTCGTGGACAACTTCCTCAAGCTCAACTTCGGCGTGCACAGCGAGCCGTACGAGATCAACCCGGTCATGTCCAAGGCGCTCGAGCTGCTGCTGATCCTGCACGAGGACCACGAGCAGAACGCGTCGACCTCGACCGTGCGCCTGGTCGGTTCGACCGGCGCGAACCAGTTCGCCTCGATCTCGGCGGGCATCCAGGCGCTCTCCGGTCCGCTGCACGGCGGGGCGAACGAGGCCGTGCTGACGATGCTCGCGCAGATCCGCGACTCCGGGCAGAGCATGCAGCGCTTCGTGGAGCGCGTGAAGAACAAGGAAGACGGCGTGAAGCTCATGGGCTTCGGGCACCGGGTCTACAAGAACTACGACCCGCGGGCGAAGCTCGTCAAGGCCGCCGCGGACCAGGTTCTCGCCGAGCTCGGCGTGACGGATCCGCTCCTCGATCTCGCGAAGGAGCTCGAGGAGATCGCCCTGGCCGACGCGTACTTCCAGGAGCGCCGGCTGTACCCGAACGTCGACTTCTACACCGGCGTGATCTACAAGGCCATGGGCTTCCCGACCCGCATGTTCACCGTGCTGTTCGCGATCGGCCGCCTGCCCGGCTGGCTCGCGCAGTGGCGCGAGCTGAACCGCGACCCGCAGACCAAGATCGGCCGTCCGCAGCAGCTGTACACGGGGTCGCCCGAGCGCGAGTTCCGCCGCGGCTGAGGCCGGCCTCAGACGTTCGTCGGCACCCCCGTGCGCCGCGCCCTGGCTCGACGCGGCGCGCGGAATTTCACGGCGTAGTGGTGCGCGGCCGTCCAGACTCCGGTGACGACCAGCAGCACGAGCAGCAGCAGTGCGACGAGTCCCAGCGGGTTCGATGTCGTGTCGACTCCGAACAGAGCGGGCGTCAGCAACGAGGCGGCGAGGACGGTGAAGAGCATCGAGATCCAGCGGTGCAGGATCCGGATCCAGGCGATCAGGGGGCGTCTGCGTGACATGGTTCCTCCTTCGAAGCGTTTCTGCTCCGAAGCTACGGCGCGCGGCGCGGGGCGGCATCGGCGTCAGCACCGACCGGTCTCCGCCGAATCGGCGCTGACACCGAAGCGGCGTCGGCGGATCCGATCTCGGAAGTGGTGGAAGGCGGGGTATATACTTGTGAGATATACAGTCCGGAGGAACCATGTCGCGGACGAGTCTCTTCTACAACAACCGCACCCAGGCAGTGCGCCTGCCGAAGGCGGTCGCATTCCCCGAGAGCGTGACCGCCGTCGACGTGACCGTTGTCGGAAACGCCCGTGTGATCACGCCCGCCGCGGAGGCCTTCGACTACTGGTGGGAGCAGGGCGCGCGCGTCTCCGATGACTTCATGATCGAGCGCGATCAGCCGCCCATGCAGGAACGCGGCTGGTGAGCGCGCGGTTCCTGCTCGACACGAACATCGTGGTGTTCGCGTTACGGCGTGCACCGGGCATGCTGCGAGAGCGGCTGCGTGCCGAATCCGACCGTCTCGCGGTTTCGACGGTCACGGTTTCGGAGCTCGCGTACCGGGCGGAGAAGTCCCAGGATCCGCCTGCAGGCCGGCGCGCGGTGGAGGAGTTCCTTTCGTTCATCCGCATCCTGCCGTTCGATTCCACCGCCGCCTGGCACTCCGGGGAGATCCGTGCAGTGCTCGCCAGGGCCGGTACGCCGATCGGCGGACTCGATGTCCTCATCGCCGGGCACGCACGGTCGGCGGGGTTGGCTGTCGTCACGAACAACCTCCGCGAGTTCGCCCGCGTGCCAGGCCTGGAAGTCGTCGACTGGTCCGCCTGAGCGAGGCTGCCGGCGTGTTCCCGGTCATCCGAACGCGATCTCGGCCCGAGCCGCGCGGGTGTCGAGGACAAACGTCACGCCCTCGCCGGCGCATCGGCGCCGGCGTCGACCTCCGCGCCTTCTCGCAGCACGAGCCGCGGCGATCAGGCCGTACCCGAAGACGGCGGCGCGCACCGCCGTCGGCCCGGACCCGCCACGGGTGCTCATGGCCCGATCATACGGATCCGGCATCCCGGGACACGAGGGCGGATGTCCCGGTCCCGGGCCGCGGCGCTCCCGTCTTTCAGCGCGCGGTCGGCGTGCCCTGGGGGCGGGAAGACCGGCGGCGACGCCGGCGCGCGGGGGCGGGAGCCGCGACGTCACCGGATCCGCTTGCGCGCATCGCGTCGCCGATGGTCTGCATCGGCCGGGGGTTCTGGCCCTGGTGCGGGCTCTGGGACCGGTTCTGACCGGGGCGGCCCTGGCCGCGGCGGGCCTGACCCTGGCGCTGATGGCCCTGCGCGCCCGCGGCCGGCTTCTTCTTCGCCGGCTGCTGCGCGACGGTCTGCGGCGCGGGCTGGACGTACGCGGCCTTCTCGCCGATGAGCTCGATCACGGCGGACGAGGCCGCGGAGACCGGCTCGATGGCGGCCGTGATCTGCGCCTTGCGCAGCAGGTCCTTCACATCACGGCGCTGCTCGGGCAGCAGCACGGTGACGACCGTGCCCGCGGCGCCCGCACGCGCGGTGCGGCCGGAGCGGTGCAGGTACGCCTTGTGCTCCGCGGGCGGATCGACGTGCACGACCAGGTCGACGTCGTCGACGTGCACGCCGCGCGCGGCCACGTCGGTCGCGACGAGCACGCGCACACCGCCGTCGGCCGGGTCCGCTGAGAACGCGGCGAGGTTGCGCTCGCGGGCGTTCTGCCCGAGGTTGCCGTGCAGGTCCACCGCCGGGATCCCGGCCGTCGTCAGCACCTTGGCGAGCTTCTTGGCCTGGTGCTTGGTGCGGGTGAACAGGATGCGGCGTCCGCTTCCCGAGGCGAGGGCGTTGACGAGGGTCTTCTTGGCCTCGGCGTCGGCGACCTCGAGGACGCGGTGCGTCATCTCGCCGACGGGCACGCTGGACTCGTCGACCTCGTGGCTGACCGCGTTCGAGAGGAAGCGGCGTGCGAGCACATCGATGCCGTTGTCGAGCGTCGCGCTGAACAGCAGGCGCTGTCCGCCCTGCGGAGTCGCCGCGAGGATGCGGGTGACTCCGGGCAGGAAGCCGAGGTCGGCCATGTGGTCGGCCTCGTCGAGCACGGTGACGCGCACCTCGTCGAGGCGCACCACACCCTGCTTCATGAGGTCTTCGAGGCGGCCGGGGCAGGCCACCACGATGTCGACGCCGCGACGCAGCGCCTCCTCCTGGGGGCGCTGGCTGACGCCGCCGAAGACGGTGGTGACGCGCAGGCCTGCAGCCTTGGCGAGCGGGGCGACGGTCGCCGCGATCTGCGTGGCGAGCTCGCGGGTCGGCGCCAGCACGAGGCCGCGAGGATGCTGGGCACGGGACGTCTTGCCCGTGAGCCTGGCGACCAGGGGGATCGCGAACGCGAGGGTCTTGCCGCTGCCGGTGCGGCCGCGGCCGAGAAGATCGCGGCCGGCGAGGGAGTCGGGCAGGGTGCCCTGCTGGATCGGGAAGGCTTCGGTCTTGCCGTCGGCTTCGAGCACGGCGGCGAGGTCGGCGGGCACGCCGAGATCGAGGAAGGAAGGCATGAAGTTCTCCGTGACCGGACGTGCCGGTCGCATAGGGGCGTCGGTGTGACGCATGAGGTCGCCGCTCGAGAACCGGATCATGAGGGGGAGCAGCGCTCCGCTTCCTGGCAGGCGATCCCTTCTTGCGAAGGGATGGCCGATGGATCCGGGATGGCGACGAATGCCGGATGATCCGGCATCGCCTCCATCCTATCCCGGATCCGCCGCCACCCGGTTCACGCCTCGACGAGCTCGGGGAGCGGGGTCGTCTCCGTCGTGACGGCAGGGCCGGTGCGCACCACCCAGACGATCGCGCCGGCGAGGACGGTGACGACCGCGACGAGCGCCCACGCGGTGGCGAAGCCGGATCCGGTGCCGTGCGCGGCGGGGCCGAACGCGATCGCACCGGTCGTGGCCGAGCCGATCGCGGAGCCGATCGTGCGCAGGTTCGCGTTCACGCCCGTCGCGACGCCGGTGACCGCCGCCGGCACGCCCTGCACCACGATGCCCGCGGAGGCCGCGTACGCGAGCCCGCAGCCGATGCCGAATCCGGCTCCGGCCACGGCGAGCTGCCACGGTGCGGTGTGCGCGAGCGCCGCGGCGGCGCCGGAGGCGCCCATCAGCAGCGCTCCGATCACGAGCAGGGCGCGCAGCGACAGGAGGCGGTTCAGTGCGCCCGTCGCGAAGCCGACTCCGCTCATGCCGATGAGCATGGGGACGAGCATGAGCCCGGCGCCCTGCACCGTGAGGCCAGGGCCGCCCGCGGACGCGGACAGCTCCAGGAACTGCGGCAGGTATCCCCAGAACGCGAAGACCCCGGCCCCGATCAGCAGCGATGCGGCGTTCACCGGCCAGATCGCGGGGGACGCCATCAGGCGCAGATCGACCAGCGGCTCGGACGAGCGCAGTTCGGACAGGATCCAGGCTGCGAAGGCGAGCACCGCGACGCCGAACAGGGCGAGCACGGCGGGGGAGGTCCAGCCCCAGCGCGCGCCGGTGCTGAGCGGCACCAGCAGCGCCACGAGCCATGCCGACAGCAGCACGGAGGAGCGCGTGTTCACGCGGCCCCGTGCGCGCACGCCGCTGTCGCGCACCGTGGCGAGGGTGAGGAAGGCGCCGAGAGCGGCGACCAGGAACGGCACGGCGAACGTGCCGCGCCAGCCGACGAGGTCGGCCAGGGGGCCGGCGAGCACGGTGCCCGCGGCTCCGCCGATGCCGATGACCGCGCTCACCACGCCGATCGCGCCCGTCACGCGCTCGCGGGGGAGGGCGTCGCGCAGCAGACCGTAGGCGAGCGGGAACAGTGCACCGCCGATGCCCTGCAGCACGCGGGCGACGATGAGCACCTCCAGGGTCGGCGCGACGGCGGCGAGCACATCGCCCGCCGCCGTGACGCCGAGGGTGACGAGGAACGTGGTGCGACGGCCGCGCAGATCGCCGATGCGGCCGAGCGTGGGGGTGGCGACCGCGGCGGCCATGAGCCACGCGGTCATCGTCCAGCTGGCCGCGTCGGCGGTGACGCCGAACTCGGCCTGGACGAGGGGGGCGAGCGGTATGACGAGGTTCTGCAGAAGCGCGATGGAGGAGACCGCCACGGCGACGGCGACCAGGATCGAGGTGGATGAGCGGGACATGAGTTCCCTTCCGGAGCCTGGAGAAGAGGGGTAAAGTGGGAGGAGGCCTCCGAACGGAGGGTTCCTCCGGATCGACATTACCGGAGGGTCCCTCCGGTTTGCAAGAGGTTCTCGAAGACTTTCTGGAAGGGATGGCGCGATGGGCGGTCAGAACCGGGCGGGGTCGACGCTGGAGCAGCGTCGACCCCGCCGTGCCGACGCCGCGCGGAACTTCGACGCGCTCGTCGCCGCCGGCCGCGAGGCCTTCGCCGAGGATGGATCCGACGCGTCCCTCGAGGACATCGCGCGTCGCGCCGGCGTGGGCATCGGCACGCTGTACCGCAACTTCCCGACCAGGGACGACCTGATCGAGACGCTCTACCTGCGCGAGGTCGCCGCGCTCGCCGACGCGGCCGACGAGGTCTCCGGCCTCGAGCCGGGGCCCGCCTTCGAAGCCTGGCTGGACCGGTTCGTGGAGTACGTGGGCACCAAGCACGTGCTGCTGGACGGTCTGAACCGCGAGTCGTCGGTGTTCGCCGAGTGCCGCGGTGTCATGCTCGGAGCGGGGGAGCCGCTCCTGGCGCGGGCTCAGGCCGCCGGCGCCGTGAAGCCCGAGGTCGCGATCGGCGACGTCGTCAAGCTCATCGCCGGCGTGAGCGCGGTCGCCTACGACGACGACGAGCAGCGCCGCCGCGTGCTCGACCTCGCGATCGGCTCACTGCGGGCCGGGTCCTGAGCGAACGCTGACCCGCAGATACGACAGGACGGCTGCCACTCGGCGGCTCACGTTCGGCTCCTCCGACAGCGCCAGTTTCGTGAAGATCGCGTTCACGTGCTTCTCGATGGTCGACTCCGACAGATGCAGCGTCTGCGCGATCGCGCCGTTGGTCTTACCCTCGGCCATCTCCCGCAGTACGTCGAGCTCTCTCGGAGCGAGCGCGGTCAGCGGCGATGCGGCTTCGGCCACACGGCGCTCCACGAGGCGCTGCACCACCCCCGGATCGACCACCGAGCGCCCGGCCGCGACTTCGCGCAGGGCGTGCAGCACGTCGTCGAGGTCGCCGACGCTCGACTTCAGCAGGTAGCCGAGGCCGTCCGTGCCTCCGGCGAGCAGCCGCACGGCGTAGTCGGCGTCGGAGTACTGCGACAGCACCACGACCCCGATCCGCGGATGCTCGGCGCGAATCGCGTGCGCGGCGGCGATGCCTTCCACGGTGTGCGTGGGCGGCATCCGGATGTCCGTGAGCACGACGTCCGGACGATGCTCCCGCACCGCGACCTGCAGGGTCTCCCCATCCTCGACGACGGCGATGACGTCGACCTCACCGGAATCCTCGAGCAGGCGGCGGGTGCCCTCGCGCACGAGGTAGCTGTCGTCGGCGATCACGACGCGCAGCCTCTCAGCCGGTCGGTCGGACATGCGCCGCTCCGTTCTGCTCCGCCACGGGCAGCCGCATCGTGATGTCCGTTCCCTGTCCCTGTGTGGATCGCACGGTCAGCGTGCCGCCGAGTGCTTCCAGCCGGTCCCGCAACCCCGCGAGGCCCGTTCCGGTTCCGGCGGCGGTGTCGAACCCCTTTCCGTCGTCGGAGACGTGCACGTCCAGGACGTCGTCGGATCGCGTGATCCGCACTGTCGCGTGATCTGCCGCCGCATGCTTGACGGCGTTGGTGAGGCATTCGGAGATCGCGAAGTACGCCGCGCCCTCCGCGCCCGTGGAAAGGCGCCCGGAGGGCCCTTCGCTGACGACGCGAACCGGAATGGGCATGCGCGCGGCCCGCTCCTCCACCGCCGCGACGAGCCCGCGATCCGTCAGCAGAGTGGGATGGATGCCGCGCACCAGTTCCTGCAGATCCTCGAGCGCGGAGCGGGCGTCCGCCCGAGCCTCCGCCAGCGTCGTCGCCGCGAGCGACGTGCTCCGCTTGAGCTGATTGGCGGCGAGCCCCAACCGGGTCAGCAGTGCCACGAGCTGCTGTTGCACGCCGTCGTGCAGGTCGCGCTCCAGGCGCCGTCGACCCGCCTCCTCGGCGCGCAGGATCCGGGCGCGGGACGCCTCCAGATCTGCGACCTTCGCAGCAAGCTGCGCGGACAGGGCGCTGTTCGCGGCGGCGAGTGCGGCCTGCCGGGCGAGCGCCTCCAAGAGCGCCCTGTCGCGGTCCGCGTACCGGCCGATCTCCCGCGGACCGCATGCGACTCGCCCGAGCGGGATCGTCTCCGCGGCGAGCGGCGCGACGAGCACGGCTTCCGTCGGGGCGGCCCCCGCAGGAGGTCGGCCGGCGACCGCGGTCTCCTCGCCGAGTTCGACGCGCACCCACTCGGCGCGCACGCCCTGGCGCACGGCCTCGGCCACGGCGGCGGCGAGTTCGCCGGGCGTGGAACCGGCGCCCAGCCGTCGCCCGACGTCGACCATCAGTGCCGCGTCCTCCAATCGCCTGCCGAACACGAGCCGGTCGGCGAGCGCAGTGAGCCGCGTCCGTCCGACCGCCGCGGCGGCGATCGCCGCGACGGTCGTCGCCACGGCGAGCGCGAGCGGCAGCCGCTGCCCCGCGACGACTCCGACGAGCTCCGCCAGCAGCAGGTATCCGGCGCCGATCGCCACCCAGAGGGCCGCATACAGGAGCGACCTGCGCACCACGACGCCGAGATCGAGCAGGTCGTACCAGAGCATGCCGATCAGCAGGCCGGCGGGGACGATGAACGCGAGCGGCAGGTACAGCAGGTACTGCAGCGCCGCCGGCATCGCCGGATCGATGAGGCTCAGCACGCGCAGCAGAGCGGTCAGCGCCACGGCTCCCGCCGCCGCGGCGAGCGGCCACAGGATCCGTCGTCGGTCCGCCGCATTCGACCGGATCCACCGAACCAGCAGGAGACACGCGCCGAGCGTGAGCGCGATCGGCGTGGCAAGGCGCATCGCCCACGTCGCCGCCTCACCGGCACCGGCCAGCGCCGGCACCGCCCAGGGGTTCGGTGCGGCGGCCACGGTGTCCCAGACGTAATCGGACGAGGTGAGCACCGGCACGCCGAACGCCTCGCCGAGGGCGGCGACCGGCAGGAGCGCCATCGCCGCACGCACGACCATGCGGTCCCCGCGGGTGCGGTAGCGCCCGTCCGGGAAGACGACCAGGAACCCGAGAGATGCCGCACTCGCCAGCCAGATCACGACATGCAGCAGCAGGATGCCGGTCCAGCTGCGGGCGCCGGAATCCGCCAGCGCCGAGTACGCGGCGCCCCACCCGTGCGCCACCGCGAGCAGCGCGCCCCACCAGAGCATGCGGCGCGCGGCCGGGTGGTCCCGTCGGCGCAGCACAGCGTAGCCGCCCACCAGCAGGTAGGACAGTGCGTTGGGCAGCGGCAGCAGCGACGGGCCGAGGCGGCCGGCGGCCAGGCCGGCGATCGGCATCGTCGCCACCCCGGCCACGCCGACGACGAAAGTCACGACATCCCAGCGCCGCAGGTCCACGTCGTCATTATCGACGCAACCGCATCGCTGCGACAGGGGGCGCACCGCCATCCGAAGGGCGGTTCACCGCCATCGCGGCCCGCACGAACCAGGAGGTGCGCACGGTCCCGACGGGCAGGGACGCGTCCGTACCGTCGGATCACGGCGTCGAACCGCGCCGCCTCCACTCACGAACGGGAGTCATCATGTCCGTCATCCACCCCGCACCGCCGGTCGCCGGGCCGGCACTGCGCATGCTCGGGACCGTGTGCCTCGTGCTCGGGCCGGTCGCCTTCGCCGTGGCCGAGTACTCTGCGCCCGGAGCGTCGCCCGAGGACCCCACGGCGATGCTCGCCGCGATCGGCGAGCACTCCGTCGGCGCTGCCACGGCGATCGTCGCAACCCTGTTGTCGGCGTTCTTCCTCATCGCGGGGATCTGCCTGCTGACCGCCCGCCGCTTCACGCGCGGACGTGTCCTCGTGGCCTCGGGGATCGGCCTCGTCCTCTGGGCGCTGCTGTCGAACACTGTGCTGCTGGGCGTCAACGCCGCCTTCATCGCGATGTCCGACCCATCGCTCGATCGCGGGCAGATGTCCACGCTGCTGGGGGTCATCGGCGGCAGTCCGCTCGCGCCCGTGGCGTTGTCGGGTCACGGCCTCCTCGTGGTCGCCTTCGTGGTCCTCGGCATCGGCTTCTGGCGCGCAGGCCTCGGCCCGCGTTGGGCGGGTGCGGCCATCGCGCTGTGCGGACTGGCGGATGTCGCCGGAGGATTCTTCGGCGAGACCGGCGACCTCGTCGGCAGCGTCCTGTCGAACGGACTCATGATCGCGGGATTCGCCGCGGAGGGCTGGTTCCTCGCGCGGGAAGCCATGCGCGCTCCCGCGGAAGCCGTCGCCATCCCGGCGTCGTGAGCGCTGCTCGGATGCGCCGGCGCTGCACGCCCTGGACAGCCTGTCAGGCGTGCAGCGCCTCGTTCAGGGTCACCCCGACGCCGGTGCGGCGGACGGCCTCCACCGCGCCCGACAGCGAGTTGCGGCGGAACAGGATCCCGTTCTCCCCGCTCAGCTCGGCGCCCTTGACGACGGGCCGGTCGCCATCGGCGAGCGGCGTGCCGTCGGCGAGCACGATCTTCGTGCCGGCCGTGACATAGAGCCCCGCCTCGACGATGCAGTCGTCTCCGAGGGAGATGCCGATGCCCGCGTTCGCGCCGAGCAGGGTGCGCGCGCCGATCGAGACGCGGTGCGTGCCGCCGCCGGAGAGGGTTCCCATGATCGAGGAGCCGCCGCCGATGTCGGATCCGTCTCCGACGACGACGCCCTGGGAGATCCGGCCCTCCACCATGGAGGCGCCCAGCGTGCCGGCGTTGAAGTTCACGAAGCCCTCGTGCATGACCGTGGTGCCCGGGGCCAGGTGGGCGCCCAGCCGCACCCGGGAGGCGTCGGCGATGCGCACGCCCTCGGGCAGCACGTAGTCGGTGAGGCGCGGGAACTTGTCCACGCCGGAGATCTGGATCCCTGCCCGCTGCAGCAGCGGGCGCAGCCGCGCCGCGTCGGCGGGGAGCATCGGCCCGGCGCTGGTCCACGCGACGTTCGGCAGATGCCCGAAGATGCCGTCGAGGTTCAGCTCGTTGGGGCGCACCAGCAGGTGCGAGAGCGCGTGCAGACGCAGATAGGCGTCGGCGGTGGAGGCGGGAGCCGCATCCAGGTCGGTCGACAGCTGCACCGTTTCGACGGTGACGTTGCGGCGCTCATCCGGACCGGCGAGGGCCTCGAACGTCATGGCGGCTGCGGCGCGATCTCCTGCAGACGGCTCGACGGCGCCGATCTCGCCGTACCAGGCGTCCAGGACGGTGCCGTCGCCGGCGATGGTGGTCAGGCCGGAGCCGTGGATCATGCGCGCGTCGGTCATGCCTCCACGGTACCGAAAGCGGCCGTCCAGGTTGCCCTTCATGACGCGGCGCTAGGGTGGGGGCATGCCGCTCGATCTCACCGCCTCCGCGGCGGACATCACCCGCGCGATCTGCGACATCCCCAGCGAATCGGGATCCGAGGCGCACCTCGCCGACCTCATCGAGGAGGCCATGCGCGCACTCGGCCATCTCGAGGTCATCCGCGAGGGCAACACGATCGTCGCCCGCACGAATCTGGGCCGCGCGCAGCGCGTGGCGATCGCCGGACACATCGACACCGTGCCGATCAACCGGAACGTGCCCACGCGCGACATCGAGATCGACGGCGAGCCGCTGATCTGGGGTCGCGGCACCGTCGACATGAAGGCCGGCGTCGCCGTGCAGCTCAAGCTGGCCGCCGAACTCGCCGAGCCCGTGGTCGACATCACCTGGATGTGGTACGACAACGAAGAGGTCGAGGCGGCCCGCAACGGCCTCAAGCGGCTCGCAGAGAGCAGGCCCGACCTGTTCCAGGCCGACTTCGCGATCCTCGGCGAGCCGTCGGACGGCGAGGTCGAGGGCGGCTGCAACGGCACGCTGCGTGCCGTCGTGCGCATCACCGGGGTGCGCGCGCACTCGGCGCGCGCCTGGATCGGCGAGAACGCGATCCACCGCGCCGCACCCGTGCTGGCCCGCCTGGCGGAGTACCGCCCCCGGGAGATCACCGTCGACGGGCTCGACTACCGGGAGGGTCTGAACGCGGTGCGCATCAGCGGCGGCGTCGCAGGCAACGTGATCCCCGACGCGTGCGAGGTCGAGGTGAACTATCGCTTCGCCCCGAGCCGGTCCGCGGCCGCGGCCGAGGCGCACGTGCGCAACGTCTTCGCCGGATTCTCGGTCGAGATCACCGACGTCGCCGAAGGCGCGCGCCCGGGGCTCGACGCCCCGATCGCGCAGGAGTTCGTCGCGGCCGTGGGCGCGAGCCCGAAGCCGAAGTACGGCTGGACCGACGTCGCCCGGTTCTCCGCCCTCGGAATTCCGGCCGTGAACTACGGGCCGGGGGATCCGCACCTCGCCCATCATGACGAGGAGAGGGTCCCGGTCGCCCAGATCGCGGCCACCGAGCGGGGCCTTCGTTCCTGGCTCAGCGGTGTCTGAGCTCGTCCGCGCCGAGGCGGAGAGACCCGGGCGCCTCGGCACCGTGCCTCGCTGGGCCGCGCGCACGTACGCGAGGATGCCGCGATGGGCCGGCATCCTCGCCGTCTACGTCGGCGCGCGCCTGATCACCACCCTGATGCTGCTGGCGGCCACGGGGCTCTCCGGAGCGCCGCGCTCGCGCTTCGGCCCCGACGCGACGATCGCCTCCTTCGTGAGCGGGTGGGATGCGCAGTGGTACTGGTACATCGCGGTGTACGGGTACCCGACGACGCTCCCGCTCGGCGCCGACGGTCACATCACGCAGAACTCCTGGGCGTTCCTCCCGCTCTACCCCTGGGTGTCGCAGGTCGTCGGCCTTCCGTTCGGAGCGGGGGGCTGGCCCGTGGGCGCCGTGCTGGTGTCGCTCGTCGCCGGGTATCTCTGCTGCCTCGTGCTGTTCCGGATGATGCGCGGCCGGATCGGACGGATGGCCGCGGTCTGGACGGTGGTGTTCTTCGCCGCCGGCCCGCTGGGCGCGCTGTTCCAGGTCGGCTACGCCGAAGTGCTGAACATGCTGTTCCTGCTGCTCGCGCTGGACGCGCTGGCGCGGCGCCGCTACGTGCGCCTGTACCCGTTGATCGTGCTGATGGGCTTCACGCGGCCGGGCGTGCTGGCGTTCGCGCTCATGCTCGGGCTCATGCTCGTGGTGCGAGGGGTGCGCAGGAAGACGGATCCGCTGTCCCGGCGCGAGATCGCGCATTATCTCGGCCTCGGCGTACTGAGCGTGGTCGTGGGCTTCGCCTGGCAGATGATCGCCGGCATCGCGACCGGCGTCCCGAACGCGTACCTGGAGACCGAGCTGAGCTGGCGGGGGTTCTGGATGCCGCAGACGGGCCCCGTCGTGTTCTCGCCGTTCGAAGGGTGGCTGTCCGCGGTGCCGTACTGGGCGCAGCTGCTGGGTCTGCCGGGCTGGCTGGGGCTCGTGGTGCTGGCGCTGCTCGTGGGGCTGTTCGCCGCGATGCTGGTCTTCGGGCCCGGCGTGCGCCGGCTGGGTCCCGAGATCCGTCTTTTCAGCGCGAGCTACGGACTGTATCTGCTGGCCGTGTTCTTCCCGCAGTCCAGCACGATGCGGCTGCTGTTCCCGCTCGCGCCGCTCTGGGGCGCGGTGGGCTGGCGACGGTCCTGGTGGCTGCGTACGGCGGTGCTGGTGGTCTGCCTCGGGCTGCAATGGGTGTGGATCGCGAACGTGTACGGCTTGGCCAACACGTTCTGGCGCGTGCCCTGAGCAGGAGCGGCGCGGTAAGCGGTGTCCGGCGACCCCCTAATATAGAGGGGTAGACCACCGAGGAAAGGGAGCACCGCGATGGCAGCGATGAAGCCGAGGACCGGCGACGGACCCATGGAGGCCGTGAAGGAGGGCCGGCTGATCATCGTGCGCGTTCCGCTCGAAGGCGGCGGGCGCCTGGTCGTCTCCGTCAACGACGCCGAGGCGAAGGAGCTCCACGACGTCCTCAGCGCCGTCGTGACCGCAGCCTGAACCGCACAACCACGGATTCGCGAAAGGCCCGCCGTTCCTCCGGAACGGCGGGCCTTCGTCGTGGCTCAGGCGGCGATGCTGATCAGCTGCAGCAGGCCCTCTCCGGCGGAGTTCAGCGCGGCGAGCACCGCGGGGGACTGCTGGGTCTCCTGGATGAGGGAGCGATAGGCGACGGTGACGTCGTCGCGCTGCACCGGGTCGGCCACGCGTCCGCCGGCGAGCACGCGGGGGACGAGCACCGTCCCGCCGGTGCGCACCAGCCGCAGCCCGTGCTCGACGTACTCGATGACGTTCTCCGGATCCGCGTCGACCAGCACGATGTCGTAGGCGGCCTCGTTCATCCGGGGCAGCACGTCGGCGGCCCGTCCCGCGATGAAGCGGGCCCTGGTCGGTGCGATCCGGGCGTCCTGGAAGGCGCTGCGGGCGGCGGCGAGGTGCTCCGGCTCGTTGTCGATCGAGGTGAGCACCGCTTTCGGGGCGCCGCGCAGCAGCCAGAGGCCGGAGACGCCGGCGCCCGTGCCGATCTCGACGATCGAGCGCGCGCCCACGGCGGCCGCGAGCACCGCGATCTGCGCGCCGACGGCGGCGCTGACCGGCTGGGCGCCGAGTTCGACGGCGTGCGCCCGCGCCCGGGCGATCTCGTCCGGCTCGATGATGGCTTCGCGCACGTACCGCGCGTTCGCGTCCTGCTCGCTCACTTCGACTCCCTGGCGGCCGCTGGATGCACCGCATGCTCTTCCCAGCGTAGGCGTCGTCGGTGTCTCGGGAGGCCAGGCGCGGCGGTACCCTTGTGACATGTTCTTCGGCATCACCTTCGAGAAGCTGATCGTGATCGGCGTGATCGCGGCCCTTCTCGTCGGCCCCGAGCGGCTCCCGCGCTATGCGGAGTCGTTCGCGCGCCTGGTCAAGAAGGCGGGCGACTACCTGCGCGGCGCGAAGGATCGCATGCGCGAGGAGGTCGGGCCGGAGATCGACGAACTGGACTGGCGCAAGCTCGATCCGCGGCAGTACGACCCGCGGCGCATCATCCGCGATGCGCTGATGGACGACACCCCGCGCACGACGATCCCGCCGGCCCCGATCGAGACCGGCGCCGCCGTCGAGCCCGCCGCGGCCCCGGCGGCCGGATCCGCGGCCGCGCTGCTGGCCACGGCGACGGCGATGAACGCCGCGTCTGCCGCCGAGCCGGCCGTCTCCAAGGCGCCCCGGGTCTTCTCCGCCGACGACCTGCCGCCGTACGACAGCGAAGCCACCTGATCCCGGAGTCACCTGACCCGGGAGTCACCTGACCCGGGAGAGCGCCGCTCTCAGCCCTGACGCGGTGCTCGTGCGTCGTCCGGCAGGGACCTGCTGACCGGCAGGCGCCGTCCGGACAGGCCCCGGCCGGTCCGATCGATCGTCTCGGCGACGGCCAGGATCGCGCGTGCCGCGGGATCGGCGGGATCCGCGAGCACCACCGGCACGCCGGCGTCGCCGCCCGTGCGCAGCGCCGGGCTGAGCGGCACGGAGGCGAGCAGGGGAACGGGATCCGTTCCGTCCGACAGGGCATCCGCGACCGCCTGACCGCCGCCGGTTCCGAACAGGTCGAGCATCGTGCCGTCGGGGAGCGTCAGGGCCGCCATGTTCTCCACGACCCCGATCACGCGCTGCCCGGTCTGGCGGGCCACGAGCCCGCTGCGGATCGCGACGTCGGAGGCGGCCTCCTGCGGCGTGGTCACGACCAGCACCTCGGCGTGGGGCAGGAGCTGCCCGAGCGTGATCGCGATGTCTCCCGTGCCCGGCGGCATGTCGATGAGCAGCACGTCGAGATCGCCGAAGAACACGTCGGTGAGGAACTGCTGCACGGTGCGGTGCAGCATGGGCCCGCGCCATGCGACGACGGATTCGCCCTCGCGCAGGAACATTCCGATCGAGATCGCCTTCACGTCGTGGGCGACCGGAGGCAGCATGAGGTCGTCGATCCGGGTGGGCTGCGTGCCGGGGGCGATGCCGAGCAGGCCCGGGATGGAGAATCCGTGCACGTCGGCGTCGATGAGTCCGACGCGTCGTCCGCGCGCGGCCAGCGCGACCGCCAGGTTCGCGGTGAGGGACGACTTTCCGACGCCGCCCTTGCCGCTGGTGACGGCGATCACGCGCGTGAGCGAGCCGGGACCGAACGGCATCTGCCGCGGCGCCCTGCCGTCGCGCAGCCGCTCGGTGAGGGCACGCCGCTCGTCGGGGGTCATCACGCCCACACTCACCTCGACGGCGTCGACGCCGGGCACCGCGGCCGCGGCGACGCGCACGTCGGACTCGATCCGGGTGGCGGCGGGGCAGCCCACGATCGTCAGCGCGATCCCGACGTGCGCGACCGCGCCGTCCACCGTGATGTCGCGGAGCATGTCGAGGTCCGCCAGCGGACGGCGCAGCTCGGGATCGGTGACGGCCCCGACCGCGTGGCGGACCGCCTCGGCGAGCTCGCCGGTCACGGGACCTGCTCCGCCGGATCCTCTTCTCGCAGCTCGGCGAGCATCGCCCGGAGTTCGGCGCGCAGCACCTCGCGGGTCACGGCCTGGGCCGACCGCTCCTCGAGCGCCATGCGCAGCGCCACGATCTCGCGGGCCAGGTACTCGGTGTCGGCGAGGTTGCGCTCCGCACGCTGGCGGTCCTGCTCGATCTGCACGCGATCGCGGTCGTCCTGGCGGTTCTGCGCGAGCAGGATCAGGGGGGCGGCGTAGGAGGCCTGCAGCGACAGGATCAGCGTGAGCAGGGTGAAGTTCGTCGCGGCGGGGTCGAACTGCCACTCCTTCGGCAGCGCGATGTTCCACCACAGCCAGATCGCGACGAACACCGACATCCCGATGAGGAAGCCCGAGGTGCCCATCGCGCGCGCGAACGCCTCGGAGAACCGGCCGAAGGTGTCGCTCGACGGCGTCGGCGACGAGCCGCGCCCGAGCATGCCGGAGCGTCCGCGCGGCAGGTCCAGGCCGCGCCGGTCGGGCTTCGCCATCATCCTGCGGCTCCCTGTGCCGGGGCGGTCTGCTCATCGGCGTCGTGCGAGCGCCAGTCGTCGGGCAGCAGGTAGTCGAGCACGTCGTCGACGCTGATCGCGCCGACCAGGCGGTGCGCCTGGTCCACCACGGGCAGCGACACGAGGTCGTAGCTGGCGAGCATGCGTGCCACCTCGGCGGCGGAGGCGGTGGCGGGCACCGGCTCGAGGGTGTCGTCGACGATGGCGCCGAGCCGTTCGTGCGGGGGATAGCGCAGCATGCGCTGGAAGTGCACCATGCCCAGCAGTCGCCCGGTCGGCGTCTCGAACGGCGGCAGCGTGATGAACACGGCCGCAGCGAGCGCGGGGTGCAGCTCGTGCCGGCGGATCAGCGCCAGTGCCTCGGCCACCGTGGCATCGGCCGAGAGGATGATCGGCTCCGGGGTCATCAGACCGCCGGCGGTGTCGGGGCTGTAGCGCAGCAGCATGCGCACGTCCTCCGCCTCCTCCGGCTCCATCAGCTCGAGGAGGTGCTCCAGGCGGCCCTGGGGGAGCTGGGCGAGCAGGTCGGCCGCGTCGTCCGGCTCCATCTGGTCCAGGATGTCGGCGGCGCGTTCGTCGCCGAGTCGGTCCAGGATGTCCATCTGGTCGTCCTCGGGCATCTCCTCGAGGGCGTCGGCGAGGCGTTCGTCGGGGAGTTCCTCGGCCACCTCGATGCGGCGCTGCTGCGGCAGGTCGAGCAGGGTGTTCGCGAGGTCCGCCGGGTGCATCTCGGAGTAGGTCGCCACGAGCTGCTCGGCGGACTGCGCCTCGCCGGGACGGTTGTGCTCATGCACCTGGCTCCAGGTCGCGAACGTGGTGGGACCCTTCGCGAACGGCGAGGCGCTGGTCTTCGGTTTGCGCAGGAACAGCTGGCTCACGGACCACTCGCCGAGCCGGTTCGGCTCGATCGCGACGTCCTCGATCACGGCCGTGCCCGACGCGTCGGCGAAGTCGACGCGCCGGCCGATGAGCTCGGCCATGACGCGCACCTCACCGTTGCGCGGCTTGAAGCGGCGCACGTTCATCAGCCCCGAGGTGATGACCTGGCCGGTGCTGATGGATCCGACCCGTCCGATCGAGAGGAACACCTGCCGGCGGCCGGGGATCTCGCACACCAGGCCGATCACGCGCGGCGCAGCCGTACTTCGATACACGACGACGACATCACGGACTTTCCCGATCCGGTCGCCGGCGGGGTCGAACACGGCGCACCCGGCCAGGCGCGCGACGAAAACCCGCTGTGTGCTCATGGTTCCAGCGTACTGTCCTGAGCTGTCGGTCCTGGGGCCGGTGACGGCATCCGGCGGCCTCATCGCGACCGCATGGAAGAATGGACCGATGAGCATGATGAACGCGTCGGGCCCCGCGGGCGAGATCGGCGAGACGGTCGCCTCCGTCTCGGAGTACGAGGCGGCGCAGAAGCTCGTCTCGCAGCTGATCGCCGGGGACATCCCGGCCAGGGCGATCGCCATCGTCGGCGTCGGCGTGCAGACCGTGGAGCGCGTCACGGGACGCCTCGGCTATGCGACGGCCGCGCGCTCCGGCGCGGTCAACGGCGTGCTCATCGGCCTCTTCCTCTCGGCGATCTTCGTGCTGGGCAACCCCGCCGTGCCGATGCAGGCGTTCGTGGGGATCCTGTTCGTCGGCGTCGCGATCGGCATGATCCTGAGCCTCATCACCTACTCGATCGTGCGCCGTCGTCGTGACTACGCGAGCGTCATGCAGCTCAAGGCCGACCACTACGAGGTGACCGTGCTGCCCGACTCGGTCGGCAAAGCCCGTCAGGTGCTGGGTCGTGCGGTCACTCCGGTCCCGCAGGCCGCGCCCCCCGCAGGCCCCGCCGCCGCGCCGCCGCAGTACGGCGAGCGGGCGGAGGAGCCGCCGCGCTACGGTGAGCGCATCGCGCCGGCCCGCCCGCCGATGCCGCCGGCTCGCCCGCCGATGCCGCCGGCTCGCCCGCCGATGCCGCCGGCACCGCCGGTCGTGCCGGTGCAGCCCGAGCCGGTGCAGCCCGAGCCGGTGCAGCCCGAGCCGGTGCAGCCCGAGCCGGTGCAGCCCGCGTCGGACGAGGCCCCTGCGGCGCCGGAGAGCCCCGCTCTCGAGACGCCGCCCACGGCGGACGCGCCGGCCGAGGGCGAGAGCCCGGCGGGCGACGGCTCCCCGCGATGACAGGACTCCCCGAGGAGCGGTTCCGGATCCCGGTGCCGCTTCCTGCCGGCACGGTCGAGGTGTCGGCCGTGTTCGGCGCCGCGGACGGGGACCGCGCGGGTGGGACCGATGCGCCGATCGTGGCGATCGCGCACGGCGCGGGGGCGGGCATGGATCATCCGTTCCTGCTCGGCCTCGCCGCCGCGCTGCGCGCCGAGGGCCTGCACGCGCTGCGGTTCACCTTCCCGTACGTCGAGGCGGGACGGCGCATGCCGGGTCCGGCGGCGCACGCGATCCTCACCTGGCGGGCCGTGATCGCGGCGGCGCGCGAGCGCGGATCCGGATCCGTCGTCGCCTGCGGCAAGTCCTATGGCGGACGCATGGCGTCGATGGCCGCCGCCGAGCAGGGCGGCCTCGCCGCGACCGGGCTGGTCTACCTGGGCTACCCGCTGCATCAGCCGGGCAAGCCGGAGAAGCCCCGGATCGAGCACCTGCCGGCGGTGCCGCAGCCGCAGCTGTTCGTGGAGGGCACGAACGACCCGTTCGTGCAGCCGCTGTCGCAGCTCGAGGAGGCCGTCGCATCCTGCCAGGACGCGCGGATCGTCTGGATCGACGGCGGCGGGCATTCGTTCGAGGTGAAGGGCCGCAAGCGTCCGGCCGCGGAGATCGGCGCGGAGCTCGCGCGGCTCGTCGCGGCGTTCGCACGGTCGGATTCCGGGAAGGACGCGCCGGTGCCCGGCGCATCCGGGAACGCAGAGGGAGACGCATGAGCACGGCGCAGGAACGGGACGCGATCGGCATCGACCGGCTGCGCGAGATCGGCAGCGTGAAGTGGTCGGTGTTCCCCGAAGCGATCGGCGCGTTCGTCGCCGAGATGGATTTCCCGCCCGCACCGGCGATCGCCGCCGCGATGAAGGACGCGATCGACGACGGGCTGACCGGATATCTGCCGGCGGCCGTGCGGACGCGCATGACCGAGGCGACTGCGCGCTGGCAGCGGGAGCGCTACGGCTGGGACGTGCCGGCGGAGCGGATCAAGCCCGTGCCCGACGTGCTCACCGTGTTGCGCGCGACGATCGACTTCTTCACCGAGCCCGGCTCGAAGATCGTGCTGCCCACGCCCGCGTACATGCCGTTCCTCACGATCCCGGCCATGCACGATCGCGAGATCATCGAGGTGCCGATGCTGCTCGAGGACGGACGTCACGTCTTCGACCTGGACGGCATCGACCGGGCCTTCGCGGACGGCGGCGGCCTGCTGATCCTGTGCAACCCGTACAACCCGCTGGGGCGCGTGTTCGATCGGACCGAGCTCGAAGCCGTCGCGGAGGTCGTGGAGCGTCACGGGGCGCGGGTGTTCTCGGACGAGATCCACGCGCCGCTCGTGTTCGCCCCGCACCGGCATGTGCCCTATGCGAGCATCAGCCCGGCGACCGCGGGCCACACGATCACGGCGGCCAGCGCGTCGAAGGCGTGGAACCTGCCCGGGCTCAAGGCGGCTGCGGTGATCCTCACCAACGACGCCGATGTGGAGATCTGGGCGCGCCCCGAGGTCGCCTGGGCCGAGCACGGCACGGCGAACCTCGGCGTGATCGCGACGACGGCAGCCTTCGACGAGAGCCGGGAGTGGCTCGCCGGGACGCTCGACTACCTCGACGGCAACCGCCGGCTCCTCGGCGAGCTCCTCGCCGAGGACATCCCCGGCATGGGCTATCGCGCCCCGGAGGGCACGTACATCGCCTGGCTGGATGCGCGCGGACTCGGCATCGAAGGCTCGCCCGCCGTGTTCTTCCGCGAGCACGCGGGCGTCGCCATGACCGACGGCATCGCCTGCGGCGCTGCCGGGGAGGGCTACCTGCGCTTCATCCTCGCCACGCCCCGTCCCGTGATCGAGCAGGCCGTGCGCCAGATGGCCGCCGCACTCCGCGAGCACGCGGCGGGCTGACGGCGTCGGTTTTCTCGTCGTCGTTGCTCTCATCGGGTCGGCGGTCGTCACACGTGAGTTCTTTGCTCGCCGTCGAAACAAGGAGTCCCAGCGTGACCGCCGAGCTACTTGAGCAGTGCGCGACCCGCGCAGATGTGATCACACGAACATGACGCGTCGTGGGGGTGGGTCTGTGTAGGTGCGGCCGGTGGGGCTGGTCCAGTGGAGGGTTCCGTCTGGGTGCTGTCGGGCGGTCCAGCGGTTCAGGTCGTCGAGGTCGGGGTGTTT